>Ga0366804_1001_pt1 | contig 76675 bp, 67 predicted proteins | sample BONcelN113001F15_FD_207035 | JGI IMG/M metagenome (GOLD analysis project Ga0366804, IMG submission 207035) | Enriched cells from coal bed in the Powder River Basin, Montana, United States - BONCAT cells N11 rep3 HSBNCT.N11.300.1.F15 ...
CAAAAAACCTCATCCTGTTAATACTGTATGTAAAACAGTAGTGTTTTCAAGGGGTTCTGAGGTTGGTAGCTAATCAGGAAATAATTTATCGATTGCCGCAATGAAAACATGCGGCATGAATAATACGGAGCACAGTATATTTTTCAGTCAAAGCAACGCGATGCGCTTGCATCCTGCTCCGGCGTCCAACAGCGGCGCTCAGTTGTCGATGACCTTGCGCGCAAATGAATCCAGATAATCCATCAGCGCTTCGGCGCCGCTGATGGCCGCATCCGGGTCGCCTTTGGCAATCGCGGTGGCCAGCATCATATGGCATTTGGCGCCGGCCTCGACATCGCCTTCGTGCTGGAACGCGTACCAGAAGCGGCGGCACTTGATCACTTGCGGAATCACCGCAGCAACCGCCGATGGATTGCGGCATGCTTCGTGGCTGACATAGTCGAGCGCCTGGTCTGCCTGCATGTAGGCTTTCAGGTCATTTTTTTTGGCAGCGGCGACCATTTTTTTTGCATAAGTCAGAATGTCCTTGCGCTGCTGCGGCGTCGCCCGCCGCGCCGCGCTGGCGGCAATCAAGCGTTCCAGCACGCGCCGGGTTTCGATCAGCGTCAAATGCTCGGCCAGTTCGATGTCGCTGACGATCAGGCCACGCCGCGGCAACTGCACGATCAAACCATTGGTCGACATCCGCATCAACGCTTCGCGCAACGGCGTGCGCCCGAGGCCGGTCGCCTCCACCAGCTCGGCTTCGACAATCGGCGTCCCCGGTTTCAGCTGCAGCGTGACGATCATGTTTTCCAGAATGTTATAGGCGATATCGGCCGCGCGCTGCTTGGGCGCGGCGGGCTTTGCGCGGGGAAGTGCGGTTGTATCTGTTGCGGTCATCGAGTGTGTTGCCTGTGGGTGCGATATTGCATATTAAATTTTCTAGCTCTCAGTCAAAGTTGCCTTGCCGCTTGAACTGATCGGTTGCCGCCACCAGCGCACTGGCAATGCCCGGTTCGAACGCCGCATGGCCGGCATCTTCGATCATCTGGAAGCGTGCTTGCGGCCATGCCTGGTGCAGCCGATACGCGGACAGCGGCGGGCATACCATGTCGTAGCGGCCGTGGATAATGACGGCCGGCAAATGACGAATGCGCGCGACATCGCGGATCAGCTGGTCGTCTTCCAGGAATGCGTAATGGCGGAAATAGTGCGCTTCCAGCCGCCCGACGCCGAGACCGACCGCTTCCGAACCGAATTCATCGGCCACTTCCGGGTGCGGCAGCAAATGCAGGCAGCTGCCTTCGTAACGGCTCCAGGTGCGCGCCGCCTCCGAGTATACGGCCGGATCGTCGCAAAACAGGCGCTTTTCATACGCGTGCAGCAGATCGCCGCGCTCGTCCTGCGGAATCGGCGCAACGAATTGCGCATGTTCTTGCGGGAAAAACCATTTGATGCCATTCAGGAACCAGTCGATTTCGACATCGGTGCACAGGAAAATGCCGCGCAGCACGAAGCCGGTGCAGCATTCCGGATGGGCTTCGCCGTAAGCCAGCGCCAGCGTCGAACCCCAGGAGCCGCCGAACACCAGCCATTGCCCGATGCCCAGCATCTGCCGGATGCGCTCGATATCGGCGATCAGCAATTGCGTCGTATTGTCGCGGTACTCTCCCAGCGGCGTCGATTTGCCGGCGCCGCGCTGGTCGAACAGCACGATCCGGTAATACGCCGGATCGAAAAACTGGCGATGTTTGGGCGACAAACCCGCGCCCGGCCCGCCGTGCAGGAACAGCACCGGCACGCCGTCGGGATTACCGCACTCTTCCCAATACAGCGTGTGCAGCGCATCGACCGCCAGCATCCCGCTGCGGTAAGGTTCGATCGGCGGATAGACCGAGGGCTGTGGAATCGATTCGGGCATGGAGGACGACGAAGGATGCAGAATGGATTGCGGCATGGAAAGTGTCCGGTCAATCAAAGAAATAGGATGAAAATAAATGGTTAAAAACAACCGGGATATACAGGCCGCGCGGCATTTTTGCAGTGCCTTAAAATCAAAAAGAGTGGAGCAATTTTCGCTGCTCCACTCCGGCACTTCAACGACCTACATCGTCGTTATTTAATAACTGGCCAAAGCAGACGGCGCTGCATTCTTGAAGGTAAACACGGTGACCGGAGCCTGTTTCATATTTCCTTTGTCATCATACGAATACGTACCGGCAACGCCCTTGTGGCTGGACTTATACATTTCCGCGCCAACCTTGACCGGGTCTACCGAATTGGTCTTTTGCATTGCCTGCGCTATGAACATGGTCTGGTCATAGAACGAAGCTGCATAGACATCGGCATCCTGATTAAAGCGTTTCTTGTATTTGGCCTTGAACGCCGGACCCTCGGCGACCTTGTCCAGAATCGCTCCGCTTTGCGCGCACAGCACGGTATCGTTGACCGCATCGCCGCCCAGCTTGCCCATTTCCGGGCTGCACAACGTATCGCCGCCCAGTAACTTTGCCTTGATTCCCAACTGCTTCATTTGGCGCGCCATCGGTGCGGCTTGCGGTGCATAGCCGCCGAAGAAAATCACATCGGCGTTCTTGGCTTTCATGTTGGTCAAGATGGTCGCAAAATCGGTCGCCTTGTCCGTCGTGTACTCCTGCCCCACCACCTTCAGGCCTTGCGCCTTGGCTTCCTTGGCGAACTCTTCGGCAACGCCCTGGCCAAATGCGGTGCGGTCGTCAATCACGCCGGCAGACTTGGCCTTGAGCACCTTGGCCGCATAAGTCGCCATGCTGGCGCCGATCTGGGAATCGCTGGCGATGATCCGAAACAGGTTCTTGTAGCCGCTTTGCGTGACTTTGGGATTGGTGCCCACCGTGGACATCATTACGCCCGCTTCGCTATACACGCGCGAAGCTGGAATCGCGACGCCGGAGCAATACGGCCCCATGACAAATTTGGCGCCGCTGTCGACCAGTTTCTGCGCCGCGTTCACGCCGGATTTCGGATCGCACTGATCATCTTCGGAGTGCAGCTCGAACTTGATCGGCTTGCCGCTTATCGTCACTTTCTTCGCGTTCAATTCTTCCAGCGCCAGCCGCACGCCGTTTTCATTATCCTTGCCGGCAAAAGCATTGGCGCCCGAGAGCGGACCGGTTACGCCGATCTTGACCACCTGTTCCTGCGCGTAAGCGCTACCGGCGAAAGCAAAGGCGATAGCGCCTGCGATTGGGATCATTCTTGATTTGAATTGCATATTGTCATCCTCTTGAGAATTGAACAGCAGTAATACCCACTTGATTTTTTCTACTTACGGTCTGCGCCGTATCCCGTTTCATTTATGGAACTGATATGAAACTGTTTTACCAAAACTCATTTATACCTTATGCCAAGCATGCCATCAACTGGCCGGATGATACCTTTGCCCAGATAAGAACGAATGGCCCCCCACAGCAATCGCACGACCGCAGTAAAAGTGGCTACAGGCGGCATATTGCGCTGTACCCTCAGAAGTAACCAGCACAATGCAGGCGGCGCCGTTGCGTCGCCTGCGCTCATTGCATTTTTATGCGAATTAGTAACTTCCCAGTGCCACCGGCACCCCGTTTTTAAAGGTGGCGATGGTTGTCGGTGATTGCTTCATATTCCCTTTTTCATCGTAGGAATAGTTACCGGCCACACCCTTGTATGTCATTTTGCGCAGTTCCTCTCCCACCTTGACCGGATCAACTGATTTTGCTTTTTGCATTGCTTCACCGATGAACAGCATCTGGTCGTAGAACGCCACTGCATAGGTGTCCGGATCCTGATTGAAGCGTTTTTTGTACTTGGCCTTGAATGCTGGACCGCTGCTCACCTTGTCCAGCATCGCACCGCCCAGTGTGCAAATCACGTTATCTCCGACCGCATCACCACCCAGCTTGCTCATCTCCGGGCTACACAAGGTCTCGCCTCCCATGAGCTTCATGTTCATGTCCAGCTGCTTCATCTGGCGTGCCATCGGAGCGCCTTGCGGCGCATAACCACCCAGAAAAATCATCTCGACTTTCTTGGCTTTGAGGCTGGTCAAAATGGCATTGAAATCGGTTGCCTTGTCGGTGGTGAACTCTTGTCCGGCAATCTGCAGTCCCAAGCTCTTTGCAACCTTGGTGAACTCGTTCGCCAAACCCTGGCCAAACGCGGTACGATCGTCGATCACGCCCACGGTTTTGACTTTCAATTCTTTGGCGGCGTAAAGTGCCAAGCTGGCGCCGAGTTGCGAATCGCTGGCGATGATGCGGTACAGGTTCTTGTAGCCCCCCTGCGTAACCTTGGAACTGGTGCCGGCAGTCGACAGCATCACACCCGCGTCACCGTACACACGCGATGCGGGAATCGCGACGCTGGAACAATACGGGCCCATCACGAACTTGACGCCGGCATCTACAAATTTCTGCGCCACATTGACGCCGGCTTTGGCGTCGCACTGATCATCTTCCGAGGAAAGTTCGAACTTTATCTGCTTGCCATCTATGGTTATTTTTTTTGCGTTTAATTCTTCCAGCGCCAGCCGCACTCCATTTTCATCGTCCTTGCCGGCAAATGCGTTGGGGCCCGAAAGCGGACCAGTGTGACCGATTTTGATCACTTGTTCCTGGGCATAAGCGCTACCGGTCAAAGCAAATGCGATTGCACCTGCGATGGGAATCATCTTTGATCTGAATTGCATAGTGTCATCCTCCTAGAAATTGAAAAGCAGCAATTACTTAACTGTCTTGCCATACGTTACGGTCTGCGTCGTTTCTTGTTCCACGAACGAAACTGATGCATGGAATCCTGATGTGCGATGTGCGTGACATCGGCTTGCCATAATCTGCGCCCCTTTGCTTGCAAAGCGATTACAGGAAATACAAGCGAATGGTGCTGCGATCTGGCAATGGTCTTATTTTGATGATTGCCGAAAGCTTAAAAAGGTACCGACTAGGCCGCGTCGAAAAAATGACACGCAGATCACAAAAATCAGGCCAATCACAATGGTGACCATTTCGCCCATGGTTGCCAGATAATTTTGCAGACTGACAACAATCGCGGCTCCGACAAACGGCCCCCATACTGTTCCCATGCCGCCGAGCAGGGTCATCAGAATGACTTCGGTCGAGGTCTCGAGCGATACGTCATTGAGGGATACCAGTTGGAACACCAGTGCCTTGGTGGCACCCGCTAATCCTGCAATCGCCGCAGACAGCACAAACGCCAATAGCTTGAAACGGTCGGTGTGATAACCCAGTGAAGTTGCACGCGGCGCGTTATCCCGCAATGCCTTCAAAATCTGCCCGAACGGCGAGTGGATGATCCGGTATACGCATAGAAAACCGATTACAAAAATGCATAGGGTGAAGTAATACATATTGGTATCGGAACTCAAATCGATAAAGCCGAGCAGTTTGCCGCGTGGAATGCCTTGCATGCCATCTTCGCCGCCGGTCCATTTGAATTGGACCGCAAAAAAATACACGACCTGGGACAGCGCCAGCGTAATCATCGCAAAGTAAATTCCCAACCGGCGTATCGCCAGCAAGCCCATCAGATAGCCCAATCCGGCAGCAGTCAATACGCCCGCCAGAATCGCCAGTTCGACCGGCATGCCGTGGCCGGTGAAGCGGATCATCAATGCACCGGTGACATAGCCGGCCGCACCCAGAAATGCAGCATGGCCGAAAGAAACCAGGCCGGTATAACCGATCAGCAAGTTGAACGCCAGTGCAAACAGCGCATAGCACATCACCTTCATCACGAACACCGGATACAGGATGTGCGGGAACATCGGCACCAGCATCGCCAGAACAACAAATGCAGCCAAAAATTTAAGAGAAAGTGAGCGCATCATTTTTCCTTGCCAAACAGGCCGGCAGGTCGGGTTAATAACACCAGTGCCATGATCACAAAGACCACCACCGTCGATGCTTCCGGATAAAATGCCTTGGTCACGCCTTCAACCAGACCCAAGCCGACGCCGGTCAATGCTGCACCGGCAATCGATCCCAAGCCGCCGATCACCACTACCGCGAATACGATATTGAGCAGATTGGCCCCCATCAGCGGCGTAATCTGCATGATCGGTGCCGCCAGCACCCCTGCCAATCCGGCCAGGCCGACACCGAAACCGTAGGCCAGCGTAATCATCAGCGGCACATTGATGCCGAATGCTTGCAGCAGTTTGGGATTTTCCGTACCGGCACGCAGATAAGCGCCCAGCTTGGTGCGTTCGAACAGATACCAGGTGCCGATGCATACCGCAAACGACGCCACCACCACAAAGCCGCGATAGACCGGCAGGAACATGAATCCGAGGTCAACACCGCCGCTGAGGATTTCTGGCGGATCGTAGCTCATGCCGGAAATTCCATAGAAGTAGCGCAGTGCGCCCTGCATGATCAAGGCGATTCCAAAGGTCAGCAACAAGCCATACAAGTGATCCAGATGGTATAAGCGCTTGAGCAGAGTTTTTTCAATCAGAATACCGATCCCCGCAACTAGCAGCGGCACAATGATCAGCGCCAGCCAAAAGCTGATCTGGAAATCCTCGATCCCCAGCCAGATGGGGAGCTGGGTCAAGCCGATCCAAGTCAGGAAAGCCGCAATCATGAATTGCGCGCCGTGCGTAAAATTGATGATATTGAGCAGACCGAAAATAATTGCCAGCCCCATGCTGAGCATCGCATAGAAACAGCCATTGATCAGCCCGACCGACAATTGCGCCATCAGTTGCTGCAGTGTCATTGACTCCATGACGTTTCTCCTTGCCTGTACCCGCGAGCCGGCCTTGCATCACCCTTGATTAACTTGATCATTGTTCTCGTCTTATGTGTGTTGGGTTTCGCGTTGATCAATGCGCTACCTGGGCATCGGTGCCAGGCAGCGCACTGCGCTTATTTTTTCACCAGGCTGCAGGCAGAATTCGGCGCCGGATACACGTCTGCGCCGCGCATCACGCTCTTGACGTTGTAGTAATCCCAGGGTTGTTTCGATTCAGCCGGTTTTTTTACCTGCAACAGCAGCATGTCGTGAATCAGCGCACCATCGTCGCGCAGCTTGCCATTACGGATTACCGCATCGTTGATGGTCATGGTCTTGATTTTTGCCACCACCGCGGGCGCATCGTCGGTGCCGGCGGCCTGGATCGCCTTCAGGTAATTCAACACCGCGGAATACACGCCGGCTTGGGCGGAGGTCGGCATCCGCTTTGCCTTTTCGAAGAATTTTTTCGACCAGGCGCGAGCCTGCTCATCCTGGTTCCAATAGAAGGCCTCGGTCAGGTACATGCCTTGCGCCTTGGCCAGCCCCATGCTGTGCACATCGGATACATAGGTCAACAGCGGTGCGATGGTTTGCTTGCCGGAGATGCCGAATTCCTTGGCCTGCTTGACCGCATTGATGGTGTCGGCCCCTGCATTCGCCAGCGCAATGACGTCGGCTTTAGAGCTTTGCGCTTTCAGCAGGTAAGCCGAGAAATCGTTACCGGGAAACGGATGGCGCGAACTGCCGACCACTTCACCGCCATTAGCGCCAATCACTTCAGTCGCATCTTTTTCCAGCGAGTGACCAAAAGTGTAATCGGCGGTAATGAAATACCATTTTTTCTTGCCTTCCTTGAGCAGGGCCTTGGCAGTGCTGGCTGCCAGCGCATAGGTATTGAAGGTCCACTGGATATTGGTTGGAGAACACTTCTCCGCCAGCACCGCAGTGGCGCCGGCCGACGACAGCATCGTCATTTTATTTTTTTGTCGGGCGATCTCCATTACCGCCAGCGCGGTGGAAGACGTCGGCATATCGGCGATCATGTCGACCTTGTCCTGATCAAACCAGTTGCGCGCCAGATTGGCTGCCACATCGGGTTTATTCTGATGATCGGCAGAAATCACTTCAACCGGCATGCCCAAAACTTTACCGCCCATTTCTTCCACCGCCAGTTTGGCGGCGATGACAGAACCATTTCCCGCCAAGTCGGAATACACGCCGGACAAATCGGTCAGGATGCCGATCTTGACCACATTGTCGCTAATTTTTGCCTGTGCAAAAACCGGGCTGATGCCGGCGCTCATACCTGCCACAGCCAGGCTCGCAACAATGGCCTTCATGACGAATTTATTTTGCATCCTTGTCTCCATCCAGTTTCAAATAATTGAATTCAAACGCCTAGCAGGGCGTTCAGCTCATCGCGACGTGCCGCAATTTCTTCTTTTTGTACTACCGCTACTACGTTTCCATGTTCGATCGCGTAGTGGCGATCCGCCAGATTCTGGGCAAATTTGAAATTTTGCTCGACCAGGATCAGCGTATAACCGCGCTCCTTGAGCTGATGAATTACGCGCCCCAGCGCTTGCACGATGACTGGCGCAAGACCTTCGGTGATTTCGTCGAGCAACAGCAATTTGGCGCCGGTGCGCAAAATACGCGCCATTGCCAGCATCTGCTGTTCACCGCCGGAAGCCGGGTGCCGGGGCTGGATGCGCGCTCTTTCAGGTTCGGGAACATTTGATAAATTTCCGCCACGCTCATCCCGCCCTTGCCTACTTCGGGCAATAGCATCAGGTTCTCTTCAGCGGTCAGACTGGCGTAGATGCCGCGCTCTTCCGGGCAATAGCCGACTCCGAGCCGGGCAATCGTGTGCGGCTCCAGATTAATGGTTTCGCGACCATTGATCTTGATCGAACCAGTACGTTTTCCGACCAATCCCAATATCGCTTTCAGCGTCGAGCTGCGGCCGGCGCCATTGCGGCCGATCAGGGTGACGCATTCACCTTCGCGCACGGTCAGATTGATGCCGTGCAAAATATGCGATTCGCCGTACCATGCATGCAAATCCGCGATATCCAGCATTGGCGGCGAGGATTCAATATTCGACATCGTCGCTCCCCATGTAGGCTTCCCTGACCGCCGGATTGCTGGAAACTTCCGCATAATTTCCCTGGGCCAATATCTGGCCGCGCTGCAATACGGTGATCGTGTCGGAAATATCGGCGATGACCTGCATATTGTGTTCCACCATCAAGGTGGTCCGATTTTCCGAAACCCGCTTGATCATGTGCTTGATCATGTCGACATCTTCATGTCCCATGCCTTGCGTGGGTTCATCGAGCAACAGCATTTCCGGGTCGAGTGCCAGCGTGGTGGCAATTTCCAAGGTGCGTTTCCGTCCGTAAGGCAAGTCTCCGGCCAGCGTGTCGGCAAAATTTTCCAGATCAACGGTGCCGAGCAATTCCATTGCGCGCTGGTTCAGGCGACTCAATACCCGTTCCGATTTCCAGAAATGAAATTCCGTGCCGGCTTTTCTTTGCAATGCAATCCGTACATTTTCCATCGCGGTTAACTGCGGAAATACTGCCGAAATTTGAAACGATCGCACGATGCCGCGTCGCGCAATGTCGGCTGATTCTTCGCCGGTAATATCGATGCCGTTGTACATGATCTTGCCGCTGCTGGGCTGCAGAAATTTTGTCAGCAGATTAAATACGGTGGTTTTTCCGGCGCCGTTGGGACCGATCAGCGCATGGATGGCACCGCGACTGACTTGCAGATTGACATCCTTCACTGCCGAAAAGCCTTTAAAGTTTTTACTTAAATCAAACGTTTCCAAAATGATGTCGGTCATTGATCGCTTTCCAGGATTTTAGATAATGCAGAAGGCCGGATGCACAGCGGCTTTCATTAGAGTTTTGCGCACGGGGTCAATTTTTCTCCTGGTTAAAGAGCCATTTTTTCCACCGCAGCACAACGTTTCCCGTATGCATGAAATCTAGAATAGCATTCAACTAATATATTTACAATATATCGAATTTATTTTTAAAATGCTATATTAGCCATACGCATACATGCAATTCCGGTCCTGCCACCGGTCCAATTACTCTTTTTTTTAAGGAGATTTTCATGCAGACCCAAGGTGTTTTCGTTCCTATCGTCACTCCGTTCGATGCCGACAACAAGGTTGACCTCGACGCGCTCAAGAAACTGGTCGAGCGCTGCATCGGGCAAGGCGTGGCCGGCATCGTCGCCTGCGGCACCACCGGCGAGTATTACGCGCTGAGCGAAGAAGAGCGCGAGCAGGTGCTGCGCTGCGTGGCGCAAGTCGGCAAGGGTCGTACCGCTCTGGTGGCCGGCGCCAATGCGCTGTCGACGCAGGGCGCGATCGAACGCGCGCAGCAGGCGGCAGCGCTCGGTTATCAGGCGCTGATGCTGTCGGCGCCCGCGTACAGCCTGCCGAGTCAGGCCGAGGTGGTCGCGCATTTCCGCACGGTGGCCGAGGCCAGCGCATTGCCGATCATCATGTACAACTTCCCGGCCCGCATCGGCGTCGAAATCGGCTTCGATGCAGTGGTCGAATTGAGCCAGCTGCCGAAGATCATCGGCATCAAGGAAAGCAGTGGCAACTTCAGCCGTGCGCTGGCGCTGATCAAGGCCGAGCTGCCAAATTTCGACGTGATCTGCGGTTGCGACGACCAGGCGGCGGATTTCCTGTTCTGGGGCGTGCGCGGCTGGATCAGCGGCGGCGCCAACGTATTCCCGGGCGAACAGGCTGCGATGATCAAGGCCGCCGACGCCGGCGACTGGGATCTGGTCAAGGCTCAGATGAGCGCGATGCTGCCGGTAATTCAGGCGATGGAATCCGGCGACTACAACCAGAAAGCCAAGCTCGGCTGCCGCCGCCACGGCATCGATGTCGGCGCGGTGCGCCAGCCGCTGTTGCCTTTGAGCGCCGAAGATGCTGCAGCGTTCAATGCGCTGGTGGACCAGTTCGATCACTCCCAACGCTAAGGAGATGCGGCAAGCCGCATCCCCTCACCCCAACCCTCTCCCGCATGCGGGAGAGGGTGAGAACGGAGCAGGATGAAGTCAAGACTTCGTTCTGCCGAATCAATAAGGAAATACCATGACCGTCAGCAAGGAAACCATATTTGCCCGCGCGCGCGAAGGCCAGCTGTGGGCCGGGCACCTGATCCCCGGCCATCCGCAAGCAAGCGCGCGGCTCGACAACACGACGCCGATCGACAATAGCGTGATCGGCCAGATCGCCGCCGGCAGCAGCGCCGACATCGATGCGGCGGTGGCTGCCGCACGGTGCTTCTTCGAGGCCGGCGAATGGTCGCAACGGCCACCGGCCGAGCGCAAAAAAGCGATGTACGCGTGGATCGCGCTGCTGCACGAGCACGCGGAGGAACTGGCCGCGCTGGACTGCATCGACGCCGGCAAGCCGATCACCGAATGCCTGAATACCGATCTGCCGGCCACGCTCGACACCTTCAGCTGGTATGCGGAAGCGATCGACAAATGCTTCGGCCGCATCGCGCCGACCGGGCTCGGCGCGCTGGGCCTGATCGTCAAGGAGCCAATCGGCGTGGTCGGCGCAGTGTTGCCGTGGAATTTCCCGGCCCAGATGTATGCGTGGAAAGTCGCGCCTGCGCTGGCTGCCGGCAATTCGGTGGTGGTCAAGCCTGCCGAATTGACGTCGCTAAGCGCCTACCGGATGACACAGCTCGCGCACCAGGCTGGCATTCCGGAAGGCGCGCTGACGCTGGTGACCGGATTGGGCGAGGCGGTCGGCGAGCCGCTCGGGCGTCATCCGGATGTCGATATGGTGTCGTTTACCGGCTCCACCGAAGTCGGCCGGATGTTCCTGAAGTACTCGGCCGAGAGCAACCTGAAGGAGATCGTGCTCGAATGCGGCGGCAAGAGCCCGCAAATAGTGTTTGAGGACACGCCGCTGGACGAAATCATCAACCATGTGCTGGCGGCCGCGTTCTGGAACATGGGCGAAAACTGCAGCTGCGGTTCGCGCCTGATCGTCCACAGCAGCATCAAGGATGCGTTGCTGGCCAAGCTGAAAGCCGCGCTGTCCGGCTGGAAAGTCGGCTTGCCGACCGACCCGTCGGTGCAGATCGGCCCGCTGGTCGAACAAGCCCACTTCGACAAGGTCAAGGGTTTCCTCGACAGCGCAGCAGCCGAGGGTGCGACGCTGGTGCATGGCGGGCGCATCCATAGCGAACTGGGCAGCGGCTGGTACGTCGAGCCGACCATCTTCGATGCGGTCACGCCGGACATGCGGCTGTTCCGCGAAGAAGTGTTCGGCCCGATCCTGGCGGTCAGCACGTTCGAGACCGAAGCCGAAGCGATCGCGCTGGCCAACGACAGCGCGTACGGCCTGGCCGCATCGTTATATACCCGCGACGTCAAGCGCGCGCAGCGCGTCGCCGGCGCGCTACGCGCCGGCACCGTGTCGGTCAACGGCTTTTCGGAAGGCGACATCACGACCCCGTTCGGCGGCTACAAACAGTCCGGCTTCGGCGGGCGCGACAACGGCATGGAAGCGTTCGAGCAATACCAGCAGACCAAGACCATCTGGTACGTCAACTAAAACGTAGCTGATACGGCATCGCTGAAAGTCCGTCATTTGCGCGCAAGCGAAAATGGCGGATTTTGCATTTCTGCCGGCGCTGCTTGCTTCGAGCCGCTAGCGCAATCGAGCGGCTGCAACATACTGTGGAATGTATATAAACATTCCACAGTAAAATTGTGCGGTAATTACTATATTTTTAAAATTTCTATGGGAGTATGTACTTTGCCTGCCGGTTGTTAGAATCCAATCCACTTCAGCCCACAGGCATATTCATGAATCCGCATTCCGACCCCGGCACTGCATTACCGATTGACGAAACATTGCAGCGGCAACGGCTGTCGCAGCAGATCGATAACGCCTTTTTTGCAGAACCTTTGTTCGATGCGCTGCCGGACGTGGTTTTCTTCGTCAAGGATGCGCAGGGCCGCTACGTGGTGGTCAATCAAACGCTGGTGCGGCGCTGCGGCCTGAAGCAGAAATCGGCGCTGCTCGGCCGTACTGCGGCGCAGGTATTCCCGGGCGCATTCGGCAGTCGCTATCAGGAACAGGACCGGCAAGTACTGGCCGACGGCAGCGAAATCCGCGATCAGCTGGAACTGCATCTGTACCCGAACCGCGATCCCGGCTGGTGCCTGACGCACAAGACTGCGCTGCGCGATAAACAGGACAACATCGTCGGCCTGGCCGGCATTTCGCGCGACCTGGCAATGCCGGACAACGCGCATCCGGTGTATGGCCGGATTGCGGCCGCAGCGCACTTCATCCAGGTGCATTACGGACAGACGATCCAGCTGGCCGATCTGGCGCGCATCAGCAACCTGTCGGCGTCCCAGATCGAGCGTTATTTCGACAAGATTTTCAGCCTGTCGCCGCGACAGATGATCATCAAGACCCGGCTCGATGCCGCGTCAAAAATGCTGGCCGAAGAAAATGGCGTAGGGGGCGTTAATAGCGTGACCGAAATCGCCATCGCTTGTGGTTATCACGATCACAGCGCGTTCACACGCCAGTTCAAGGCCACGGTGGGCATGACGCCGAGTGCATACCGCGCGATGCAAAAAAACCTCTAGCGCGCTTCGTCCTGCATCGCAACCAGGCTGGATATGCGGGCCGGCGTCAGCGGCACGCGCACCGAATCCTGGGTCCAGCCGTACAGGAAATCGGTCGCGCCGCCGCAGACGCGGCCCTGACAGGGCCCCATCCCGCAGCGGGTGTGCAGCTTGGCGCTGCGCCAGCTGGACTGCTGCTGCAAGTCGCCGTGCCTGACGTCTTCGCAACGGCAAACGATGGTATCAAGATCGGCCAGATGACGCAGTTCCTCGCCCAATCTGAACGCGTTGGCCAGCCTGGCGGCAAACAACTGCCAGCGCCGGCGCGACGCAATATGCGGCGCTGCCTGCGCCAGATCGCCCAGTGCCGACAGTCCGGCAATGCGGCCTTCGACCAGCGCCAAATCGACGCCGCCGATGCCGGTGCTTTCACCGGCGCAATACACATCCGCAACCGAGGTTTGCTGCCAGCGGTCGACCCAAACCGCGCCATCGGCGATCGTGCAGCCGAGCGCGCCGGCGGTTTCGGTATTCGGGATCAGGCCAAAACCGCAGGCGAGATAATCGCAGGCTATCGTCCGTTGCCTTGATCCGATCTGCAATAGCACCTGCGTCAAATGCTCGTCGCCTTCGGCGCGCAGCACATGGCTATGCATGTGATACGGAATCCCGGCCAACTGGCGGCGCAGGCGTATCGCCTGCAACAGCTTGCCCGGCGTTGCCAGCAGCGCGAGCGCGAAGCGTGCAACCCGCGGCAACGACGCCTGCTCCACTATCGCAACCACCTGTGCGCCGCGTTCTTTCAGCGTCGCGGCAACCGCCAGCAGCAAAGGGCCGGAGCCGGCCACCACGATGCGCTTGCCTGCAACCGGAAAGCCGCCCTTGACCAGCGCCTGGATGCCGCCGGCGCCGAACACGCCGGGCACAGTCCAGCCGGGAAACGGCAGCAAGCGTTCGCGCGCACCGGTGGCCAGAATCAGCTTCGCGTAGTGCAGCGTGAGTGCGGCGTCCGGAGTTTCCACCAGCAATGCGCCGGGAGCCGATGGCAGCAGCACTTTGGCACGGTGAAAAAAGCACACATTCTTTGCCTGTTTTAATTCCGCCCAGAGTTGTGCGGCGCGCGCATCGCCGCTGTGCTGCGGGCCGCCGCGCCAGATCTGGCCGCCAGCGTGCGGATTGTCGTCGATCACGGCAATGGCCGCGCCGCTAGCGGCGGCAGCCTGCGCCGCTGCCAGACCGGCCGGACCGGCGCCGACGATCACGATATCGAACTGCAGCTTCATGCGGGCTCCTTGCAAAGCGCTGTCAGTACGCGCATGTGCGGCGCGCACGGCGTCTGGCACGCCAGCTGATGCGGCTGGCCATCGATGGTGACGCGACATTCCTGGCAAATGCCCATGCCGCACAGCGGCGCGCGCAGCATGCCGGTGACCGACCGCCGCGTGACCGGATTGCCGGTCAGCGCAATCGCGGCAGCCACGCTGGTGCCGTCATCGACGGTGAGCGGGCAATCGTTGATGAATAGGGTGATTGTTTCAGGCATCGCTGGCCGCCGTTTTCAGGATTACAGGAAAGCGCGCCGGCAGATAGGGCGCGATGTCGATCGCCGCCGCTTGCCCGGTGATCTGCGCGGCCAGCAGTTTGGCTGTCGCCAGCGCGGTGGTGATGCCGAGGCCTTCGTGGCCGGTGGCCAGCCAGACATTGGCGCGATTGGGCTGCAACCCGGGATGCGGCCCGATCAGCGGCAAACCGTCCGGGCTGGCGGCCCGAAAGCCGGTCCAGCAGCGCAGTGCCTTCAATTGCGCCAGCTGCGGCACGAACTGCACCGCGTGCGCCAGCATGCGTACAACCAGCGGGATGTCGATCGCCTTGTCGGTGCTGTCGAACTGGCGCGAGGAGCCGATCAGCAATTGTCCGGTCGGACGCGGTTGCACATTGAACGCGACCGAATCGCCGCTGCTCGCATGGGCGCTTTTGATGTAACCGAGTTCGACCAGTTGATGCCGGATGAAATTCGGATAACGCTCGGTGACGACGACGTGGCCTTTCTTGGGGCGGACCGGCAACTCCGGCAGCAGTTGGGCGCAAGCCACGCCGTTGGCCACCAGCACCAAGCCGGCATCGATACGCCCGCCAGCGGCCAGCGTCACGCCCTGCGCATCGATCGCAAGCACGTCGCCGATCAGCAATTGCGCACCGCGCTGTTGCGCCTGCGCCAGCAGCAGCGCCGCGCTTTTGGGCGGATACACGATCGCGTCGCCGGGCACCCGCAAACCGCCTGCGAGGCCGGCGCGCAGGTGCGGCTCAACGCGATACAAGTCTGCGGCATCCAGCAGTTCGCAACCGATGTCATGCGCGGCCAGCGTTGCCTGCTTGGCGGCGGCGGCGGTCATTTCCTCGGCATCGGCTGCTACCCAGAGAGTGCCGCAAGGGCTGAATTCATTTTGCTGCTGGCGACCGTCGACGAATTCGCGCCACAATTCGAGCGCATAACGGGTCAGCGCCAGTTCGGCCGGATTGTCGTCCATCACCACCAGATGGCCCATCCCGGCTGCGGTGGCGCCGCCGCCGACCACATGGCGCTCGACGATGGTCACCGTCAGGCCGCAGGCGGCCAGTTCGGCCGCGCAGGCGGCGCCGACAATCCCGGCGCCGATCACGACGACATCCGGCTTGCTGTTCAACTCGCTCAACGAATGCCCCAGACGAACGGGTCGCGGTCGTCCAGCAGCAGCGTGGCTTCCGCATTCACATAAGCGCGGCCGCGGATGCTGGGCAGGATCTGCCCGTGTTCGATCCGGTACGATGCATCGAACACGCTGCCGATGATGCTTTCCTGGTGCCAGATGTCGCCTTCGGCCAGCTTGCCGTCGGCTGCCAGGCAGGCGATTTTGGCGCTGGTGCCGGTGCCGCACGGCGAGCGGTCGTAGGCTTTGCCCGGACACAGCACGAAGTTGCGGCTATCGATGCCGGGAGTGGCCGACGGTGCAAACAGTTCGATATGGTCGATCGCAGCACCGTTATCGCCGGTAATGCCGGCACGTTCCAGCGCTTGGCGCACGCGCCAGGAAAAATCGGTCAGCGCTTCGATATTCTGCGGCGCCAGTTGCAAGCCGTGCTCGCTGACCAGGAAAAACCAGTTGCCGCCCCAGGCGACGTCGCCGACCACGCGGCCGTGTCCGGCGACTTCGATAGCAACCGCTTTGTGCGCGCGGTGCGCAGGGACGTTGTGGACGGTGACGCTGCCGTCGGCGTGCAGTTCGGCATTGACCACGCCGACCGGGGTGTCGATCCGGTGGCGGCCCGGCCGGATGCGCCCCAGATGCGCGAGCGAGACGATGAAACCGATCATCCCGTGGCCGCACATGCCGAGATAGCCGACGTTATTGAAGAAGATCACTCCCGCCGCGCAACTGCTGTCGTGCGGTTCGCACAGCAACGCGCCGACCAGCACGTCGGAGCCGCGCGGCTCGCACACTACCGCGCTGCGCAGCCGGTCATGCTCGCTTTGGAAGCGCTTCAGGCGCTCGGACAAAGGGCCGGTCCCCAGATCGGGACCACCTGCCAGCACCAGACGGGTAGGTTCGCCGCCGGTGTGGGAATCGATAATGGATATTTTTTTCATGATTTCAGAATAACCCGATGAAAGTCCGTCGTCTTGCCCGAAAATCAGCGATTTCATGACGAATTCTGCATATCTGCACAATGCTGAGACAACAGTTGGCAAAATAACTACACGATAAACCGTCTATCCTTGACCAATTTTGTTTCCGTAACGTAATATTCAAATTCTATTTTTCGTCTTCAATCAGGGTTATTTTGCAACCATTCACGCTCGGCACTGCAGTGGCACTCAAGTCCCAACTGGACGTCCTTATGGAAGCTGCGGGCGATGTCGTGTTTCGGCTCAACGAGCATGGAATGATTCTGTCAGCCAGCGCGGCGGCGCTGGAGTTGCTTCCTGAAAGCAATGACGTAGCCGGACATTTCCTGGCGGAATTCGTTCCGAAGCCGGACCATCCGGTGGTTAGCGCAGCAATTCTCCAGTTAATGGAGTCGCATCAAGCCAGCCGCATCAGAACACGCATCACTACCCAGGCCGGCGCATGCTGGTTCGAGCTGCAGCTCTTGACATACTCGAATCCGCAATCGGCACCAGAGATACTGGTGATAGGACGGGATATCTCGACGCACAAGGCGACGGAAGAACGCGTGCTTCACATGGCCACGCATGATGCGCTGACGGATTTGCCGAACCGTGCTCTGGCATCCGATCGCATACATGCAGCGATCATCGAATCGCTGCGCACCGAAAGCGGCTTTACTCTGATAGCGCTGGATTTGGATGGCTTCAAAAAAGTCAACGATGCGTTGGGATATGCAGCCGGCGATGCGCTGTTATGCATCGCCGCCCGCAGATTGCGCGAAGCGCTGCACAACCGGGGCACCGGCGATACGCTGGCGCGAACGGGCGGCAACGAATTTATAGTCCTGCTGCCCGGGCTGACCGAGCGCGACGAAATTCAATTGCTGGCACGCAGCATGATGTCGGCGCTGCAGCGGCCTTTTGAAATCAACGACCGCCTGATTTACGTCAACGCTTCGGTCGGCGCCGCCTGCTATCCGCAGCATGGCGAAAATGCGGTGCAACTGCTCGCGCATGCCGAAACCGCGCTGCATCATGCGAAGGAAACCGGCAAGGCGCGCTGCATCATTTACGACCAGGAAAAGTTCAACCAGCCGCCGCCCGATGTGACGCTGGAAGCGGCAATGTTCGAAGCGGTCAGAAATGGCGAATTTCTGTTGCACTATCAGCCTATCGTCGATGCAAACACGCGTCAGATCGTCGGCTTCGAAGCATTGATGCGCTGGCAACATCCGGACCTCGGACTGGTGCCGCCGGTGCGCTTTATTCCGATGGCGGAAAGCAACGGCCTGATCAACCTGCTCGGCGCCTGGGCGCTGAAAACCGCCTGCGTGCAGATCCAGCAGTTTTCAGAAAGCGCGGGCCGGCCTTTATATATTGCGGTCAATGTCAGTCCGCGACAATTCAAGAATGGCCAGTTCCTGCAAATCATGGACGATGCGCTTAGCCTGTCGGAACTGGACGGAAGTCAGCTGCTGGTCGAAATTACCGAAGGTATCCTGATGTCCGATCCCGCGCTGGCGGAAACCCTGCTGGCATCGATCCGCGCGCGCGGCGTGCGTATTGCGATCGACGATTTTGGCACCGGTTATTCGTCGCTCGCATATCTGAAACGGTTTCCGATTTCGGTACTGAAAATCGACCGCGCGTTCATCAAGGATTTGATGACATCATCCAAGGATGCGGCAATTTGCAACGCAATCATCAGTTTGGCCGACCATTTGAATCTGTCGACGGTGGCCGAAGGCGTCGAAAATCAGCAACAGCTCGATTTTCTGGCAGCGCAAGGTTGCAGTCTGATACAAGGTTTTTATACCGGACGGCCGCTGGACCCAGCTACAATCATCGATCTTTTGCAGCAATAAGAACCGAATCGATGAGCATCTCCACCGCGACACCAGCAAAAATTGACGATACGCTGGAATTACTCTGGCTGCGAGTACGGCAACGCGGCGATCTGCCAGGCTTCGCCAAAGTCGTCAATGCGATCACGCGTGCGATGCGCGGAGAAGAGGATCGCCAATTCTGCATGACCAGGATCGTACTGTCGGACCCGGCGCTGACCCAGCGCGTACTGCGGCTTGCCAATAGCGCGATGTATTCGGTATTTGGCAGGAAAATCAATACCGTCTCGAAAGCGGTAATGGTGCTCGGGATCGAATCGATCGGCCACCTGGCAATGGGACTCAAGCTGGTCGAGGACCTGTCGGCCGCATCTGCCGGTTCGCCGGGCGCGCGCGATGAAATGGAAAAAGCAGTATTTGCCGGGCATATCGGCCGCCAGCTGGCAGCTTCGGCCGGTCACGGCAATATCGAAGAAGCGGTAGTGTGCTCGATACTGCATTCGCTGGGACGCATGATGGCGGTATTTTATCTGCCTGATTTATGGCTGGAAGTGCAAACCCACATGGCCCAGGCAATCAGCGATGAAGCTACGGCAACGCAGGCGGTGCTGGGCTTGCAACTGGACGAACTGGGCCGTTTGACTGCCCAACATTGGGGCCTGCCGGATTCGCTGGTGGGATCGATTCAAGACATCCCGCCCGAATCGTCAAACGGGCTTCTCGACCGCAGCGCCTGGCTGGCCGCGCTATCAACGATGTCATCCGGCTGCGCGCAGATACTCTGCAACGATAGTCCGTCGGCATCGATTGCGCTGACGCAGATAGCGGAGGGGTATGCGGGCATGCTGGGAGTGGAAGCTCCGCACATACTGGCCGCGGTTAAAACCGCCCATCACAATGCGCATAAAGAAGCGGTATTCGCGCATACCAGTACGTTGCGCAAGCGCACCAAGACTACCGATGCAAGCGATTGTACGGGCAAGCCTGTCAATGCCGCGATGCGTCTGGCAACCGGTGTAATCGACCTGCGCGGTATCGCAACCGTTGCCAGCAGCACCCAAATGCTGGCAATGGCGCTGGAAATCATTTATCGGAGCATGGGTTTTAGCCGCGCGATTTCTTTTCTCTGCAACGCCGACCGGACCCAATACTGTGCTGAATTGTGCTTCGGCGAAGATGTGCATGAAAAACGTGCACGATTGAAATTCAGTACCGCGTATCAGCCCGACGCATTCCATGTCGCGCTCGCGCATGACAAGATAATCTTTGTTGAAAACGCGAAAGCGCCGAATTTTGTCAATAAACTGCCGCAATGGTGGAAAGAGACGCTGCCCAGCGCGCGCAGCTTCATTATTTTGCCGTTGACGGCCCACCATCAGCCGGTCGGCTTCATCTATGCGGACTGGGATGAAACTCTGGCGTCTCATCATATAGACTCTGCTGAAATCCAGACTCTCAGTGCATTACGCACATTGGTAGGGTTGGCGATTGAAAATACCGGCAAAAAACAAACTTCCTCATCCGTCTCCCTGCAAGATTGATATTTGAATAATATTCAAAATATCTTTTTCATGATAATGCCCATTTTTTAATGGAATTTTCGTGACAAATTACGAATTTATCAAAGTGATAAATAGTTTTTATATTATTGTCATTTACTACATTTTCGTTGAGATGCGGTATACCCAAGTGTAAAATTGGAAAAAATGTTTCTGCATTCACTTCACACAGTGAGCCCGCCAGCCCGAATATGCGGCATTTCACGGGTTTGATGGCCGTACGAACGGCCTTCTTTGCATGGGTGCCAATGCGCGATTCTCTGCTAGCGAATCCTGCGCAAGCCACAAGCTGACGGCATCCTCCAATGCACCGGAATACTGCGACATTCAGGCAATAAGCCTCTTTACTCTTTGAAAGACTTTTTCATGAACCAACCTACCATGAAAGGCATGGCTGCAATCAATGCACCTGCCTTTGTGCAACAGCAAAAACTCATAAACTGGGTGGCGGAAGTTGCCGCTCTGACCAAGCCCGCCGACATTGTCTGGTGCGATGGCTCCCAGGAAGAATATGACCGCCTGTGCGCCGACATGGTCGCTGCCGGTACCATGAAAAAGCTCAATCCGGCCAAGCGCCCGAACAGCTTCCTCGCGTGTTCCGACCCGTCCGACGTGGCGCGGGTGGAAGACCGCACTTTCATCTGTTCTGCCAAAGAGGAAGATGCTGGCCCGACCAACAACTGGATGGCTCCGAACGAGATGCGCACCACGCTGTCGGGCCTGTTCGACGGCTGCATGCAAGGCCGCACGATGTATGTGGTGCCGTTTTCGATGGGCCCGCTGGGTTCACCGATCGCCCATATCGGCGTTGAATTATCGGATTCGCCGTATGTGGTGGTCAACATGCGCATCATGACCCGCATGGGGCGCGCGGTGTATGACGTGCTCGGCACCGATGGCGAGTTCGTGCCTTGCGTGCACAGCGTCGGCGCACCGCTGGCAGCCGGCCAGAAAGATGTGGCCTGGCCCTGCAACAAGACTAAATACATTGTCCACTTTCCCGAAAGTCGCGAAATCTGGTCCTACGGTTCCGGCTATGGCGGCAATGCGCTGCTCGGTAAAAAATGCTTTGCGCTGCGCATCGCGTCCACCATGGGCCGCGACCAGGGCTGGCTGGCTGAACACATGCTGATCCTGGGCGTGGAATCGCCTGAAGGCAACAAGCACTATGTGGCGGCAGCGTTTCCGTCCGCGTGCGGCAAAACCAATTTTGCGATGCTGATTCCACCGGCCGGTCTCGAAGGCTGGAAAGTGACCACGATCGGTGACGATATCGCCTGGATCAAGCCCGGTGCCGATGGCCGCCTGTATGCGATCAATCCGGAAGCAGGCTATTTCGGCGTGGCGCCCGGCACCAATGAAAAGACCAACTTCAACTGCATGGCGTCGATGCGCGAAAACACCATTTTTACCAATGTCGCATTGACCGATGATGGCGATGTCTGGTGGGAAGGCTTGAGCAAGGAAGCGCCCGCGCATTTGATCGACTGGCAAGGCCGCGACTGGACGCCGGAAATCGCCAGGGAAACCGGTGCCAAAGCCGCCCATCCGAATTCGCGCTTCACTGTCGCCGCCACGCAAAATCCTGTGATCGATGCAGCATGGGACGACCCGGCCGGCGTGCCGATTTCAGCCTTTATCTTTGGGGGGCGCCGCTCGACCACGGTGCCGCTGGTGACCGAAGCGCGTAACTGGGTTGAAGGCGTATACATGGCTGCAACCATGGGTTCAGAAACCACTGCTGCCGCAGTCGGGCAGATGGGCGTGGTACGGCGCGACCCGTTTGCGATGTTGCCATTTACCGGCTACAACGTCAGCGACTACTTCCAGCACTGGTTGAACATGGGCCAGAAAATTGCTGCAAGCGGTACCGCATTGCCGAACATCTATTGCGTCAACTGGTTCCGCACCGATGAAAACGGCAAGTTCGTCTGGCCCGGTTTCGGCGACAACATGCGGGTGCTGAAATGGATGCTGGAGCGCATTGAAGGCAAGGCGGCAAGCGGCGTCGAACACCTGTTCGGCATCACACCGCGTTTTGAAGACCTGACTTGGGAAGGTATCGACTTTTCGCCATCGCAGTTCGATACCATTACCTCAATCGACAAAACGGCCTGGCAGGACGAACTGAAGCTGCATGCAGAACTGTTCGCAAAACTGCAATACCATCTGCCGCCGGAGCTGGAGGCAAACCGGATCGCACTGGAACGGGCGCTGTCTGCCTGATTTGCTGTAAGTAAATTTAAAGCGGCCGCATCAACGGCCGCTTTTTTTGCGCCGCAACATTCCTGACGGCGATAAAAAACCCCCGTCAGGCAAAGCCGGCGGGGGTGAACCATCCGTGCAAGGATGGAGGAGACATTCGATACAGCGCAGGCGTCAGAATGCGCCGGCAGCAGCGTGCAATGGAGGTTGTACATGCAGGCCGTTGATCGCGGTGGCATTCGCCGACGCATCGGCAATGTGCGATAGCGACAGGCTGGCATCGCGGCCGGTTTCCAACGTAGCGGCCGGCGCAGCAATCAGCGCGGCCAAGCGGGAAACCGGTTTATTGAGCAGATATACAAACGGAAACACTATCGGCCAAGAGGTCAGCCAAGCTTCCATCCACGCTGCAGTGAAATCAGGAGAAAATCCGACCCAGACCAGACGCAAGACTGCGGCCATGACCAGGGTCATCAAGCCGGTCATCAACAACGACGGCAACATCAATGCCAGGCTATTGGAACGGCGCGGCGCCTTGCGCGCAGCAGAATAGGGCGCAATCGGCGAGCAGCCAAGGTAATATGCTGCGGCAGGAACGCTGTGGCGGTTGAAGGTGCTGGTGTCGTTATACATGATGGTTAATATCGGTTATGAAGTTGTTTTTTATTTCTCAAAGGAAATTAAAACAGTTAATTGCGGCCTGAAAGAGCGCGCAGTTCGGCCGCCAGATTGGGGGGCAAAGCTTCGTTGGAACTGGACATTGCATGCAAAGTCATTGCATTGCGATAATAGGCACGCGCCAGACGCTGTTCCTTGTTCAAGCTGGGCTTGATCGCCATTTTCAGCGCGCGGAAAGCACCTGTCAGCAGCGGTTTGAACACGATTGCCACAGTAGCGAGCAAACTGAAACCGAGCACCGCTTGCAGCGGGGAAGCAATAGAGATAATAGACATGAAGTATTCCGAATCCACGTAATGAAATTTTTTCTTGAAGTCACTATATTGCGGTGCAATATATAAATCAAATTTCAAATATTCATATCAGTTATAATTATCATGAATATTTTATCGTTTATTTATATATTAATTTAATAACAATAAATAGCTGTTTCAAGACCAGATTGTCATGCAAGGCTGGTTCCGATTCCCTTACGATAGATGTAAAAAATCATGCGCTTTCTTTCTCTGGACCTGAATTTGTTGCGCGTTTTCGATGCAGTGATGACCGAGCAAAACCTCACGCGCGCGGCGAACAGGCTGTCGGTCACGCAACCGGCGGTGTCGAATGCGCTCAAGCGCTTGCGCGATACGGTCGGTGACGATTTGCTGATCCGTACCGCTTACGGCGTCAAACCGACGCCGCGCGCCGAAGCGCTATGGCCTGCGGTGCGACGCGCGTTATCGGATCTGGAAGCCGCATTGATTCCCGAAGCATTCGACGTCAAGACCGCGCACCAGACTTTCCACATGGCGATGGCGGATTCGACCGCAGCGTTATGGTTGCCATCGTTGGTGCGCTCGTTCGAGCGCGAAGCGCCGGGCCTGGAAGCGCGCATGGTGCCGCTGACGACGCGGGAGCCGCGTCCGATGCTGATGCGCGGCGATATCGATCTGGCAGTAGGATTTTTTCCCGGCGTGGTCGCGCAAATGGAAGGCGGGCAGGGCGGCGACTCGCCGATTTTGCACGAACGCCTGTATTCCGGCAAATACGTGTGCGTGATGCGGCGCGACCATCAGCTGGCAAAATCGGAAATGACGCTCGATTCTTACTGTGCAGCCAAGCATTTGCTGGTGAGCTTTTCCGGCCGCGCGCATGGTCTGATCGATGAAGCGCTGACCAAGCTGGGGCGCGAACGGCATATCTTGCTGACGGTAAACCAGTTCTTCACGGCAGGGCGGATCGTTGCCAATTCCGACCTGATCACGGTATTGCCGCGCCACCTGATCGTATCGACCGGCATGGGCGACGAATTGATTCACAAGGAATTGCCGTTCGAAACCCCCGATGTGCACGTCGATATGCTGTGGCACGAACGCGATGCGCGCAATCTGGCGCACAAATGGCTGCGCGAGCATTTATCCATCATGAGCCGCCATGAATTCAATTACGGCAAGCTGAAGTAACTCCAATGAAGTAGTTGATAAAGCATACTCGGGTCAGGTATGACATCAAAAGCAATGCTTTCCGCACTATTTATTTACGGTATCGAAAATACTCCACCTGTTATCTGATTCATTTAATCGGAAGCTTGGTGGAGTTCTTGACTTCTTCCATCACTGCATAGGTATGGGTTTCGCGCACGCCCTTGAGCTGCAATAGCGACTTGCCGAGAAATTCGCGGTACGCGCTCATGTCCTTGACGCGCACCTTGATCAGGTAATCGAAACCGCCGGCCACCATGTGGCATTCCTGTACTTCCGGTATCACCTGCACGCCGCGCTTGAACGCCTCGAATACATCCGGCGTGGTCCGGTCCAGCACCACTTCAATGAATACCAGCAGCGCGACGTCGAGCAATTCGGGGTTGAGCTGTGCGGTATAGCCGAGGATATAGCCGGTTTCTTGCAGTTTGCGGACCCGCTCCAGGCACGCTGCAGGCGACAGATTGACGCGCGAAGCGAGCTCGACATTACTGATGCGACCGTCGTTTTGCAACTCGGATAGAATTCTTTTACTGATCTTGTCGAGCATAATTTTCCGCAGATAAATTTTATTTGGTCTAATTTTCCCATCAAATAGAAAATTTTGATAGAGATGCTAATTACCGGAATAAATGCGCGTCAATCCCTCCTACAATCAAATCATCTTCCGTTGCTGCGACAAGTAGCTGACGGCTCTCTTCTTTTCCTCTTCGATTGCGCCAGAACATGACCAATTCCATTACTTCCGCTGCCGCTGCCACTGTCGTGCCGTTTTCCGTATTGCAAAATGAAATCTTGCCGGAACCGACCACGCTGCGCGCTGCCATTACCGCTGCTTATCGCCAGGAAGAAAGCGCGGCAGTCCAATGGCTGCTGTCGCAAATACACATCGACAGCGCAACCCAAACCAAGGTGCAGACGCTGGCACGCAAGCTGGTGCAATCGGTGCGCGAGAAACGCACCCGCGCGTCCGGCGTTGATGCGCTGATGCATGAATTTTCGCTGTCGTCGGAAGAAGGCGTGGCACTGATGTGCCTGGCCGAAGCGCTGTTGCGGATTCCCGACAGCCAGACCGCCGATCGCCTGATTGCCGACAAGATCAGCAAAGGCGACTGGCGCCGTCATCTGGGCGAATCGCCGTCGTTGTTCGTCAATGCGGCTACCTGGGGCTTGCTGGTGACCGGCAAACTGGTCGGCACCAGCAGCGAGCAGGGCCTCGGTTCTGCGCTGACCAAATTAATCACCAAGGGCGGCGAGCCGCTGATTCGCAAGGGCGTCGATCTGGCGATGCGGATGCTGGGCAACCAGTTCGTCACCGGCCAAACCATTGATGAAGCGCTGAAAAACGGCCGCGACAATGAAAAACGCGGCTATCGCTATTCGTACGACATGCTGGGCGAAGCGGCATTGACCGAAAAAGACGCAGCCAATTATTACGCGTCCTACGAAACTGCGATCCACGCGATTGGCCGCGCGTCGAACGGGCGCGGCATCAAGGACGGTCCCGGCATCTCGGTCAAGCTGTCGGCGCTGCATCCGCGTTATGCGCGCGCACAACGCGAGCGCACGATGACCGAATTGTTGCCGCGCCTGAAAAGCCTGCTGCTGCTGGCCAAGCAATACGACATCGGCTTAAACATCGATGCCGAAGAAACCGACCGGCTGGAACTGTCGCTGGACTTGATGGAAGCGCTCGCGTTCGATCCTGATCTGGCCGGTTTCGACGGTTTGGGCTTCGTGGTGCAGGCGTACCAGAAGCGCTGCCCGTTCGTCATTGATTACCTGATCGACCTGGCGCGCCGCAGCGGCCGCAAGTTCATGGTGCGGCTGGTCAAGGGCGCGTACTGGGATGCGGAAATCAAGCGCGCGCAAGTCGATGGCATGAGCGCCTATCCGGTATATACCCGCAAGGTATATACCGACGTTTCTTATTTGGCGTGCGCGCAGCGTTTGTTGGCGGCAACCGATGTGATTTATCCGCAATTTGCGACCCACAATGCACTGTCGCTGTCGACCATTTATACCTGGGCCCAGGAACAGAACGTCACCGATTACGAATTCCAATGCCTGCACGGGATGGGCGAAACGCTGTACGACCAGGTAGTCGGCAAGGACAATCTGGACAAGCCGTGCCGCATTTACGCGCCGGTCGGTTCGCACGAAACCCTGCTCGCCTATCTGGTGCGGCGTCTGCTGGAAAACGGCGCAAACTCGTCTTTCGTCAATCAGATCGTCGATGAAAACGTATCGATTGATTCTCTGATTACCGATCCGCTGGCGCTGTCGCAGCAGCTGGCAGGCTCGGCCCATCCGAATATCGTGTTGCCGCTGGAATTATTTGGCTCCGAGCGCAAGAATTCCGCCGGCGTCGATTTCAGCAACGAAAACGTATTGCGTGAAATCGGCACCACACTGGGCCGCTTCGGCCATAGTCAATGGCAGGCAGCACCGCTGTTGGCAGGCACTGTCACCGCCACGCAAGCGCAGGCGATCCTGAACCCGGCCGATCACCGCGATGCGGTAGGCAGCGTGATCGAAGCCAATGGCGATGATGTGGAAACTGCACTGGCAGCGGCCAACGCCTTTGCGCTGGACTGGCAAGCGACGCCGCCGTCCGAGCGCGCCGCGATATTGTCGCGCGCAGCCGATTTGCTCGAAATCCATCATCTCGAATTGATGGCGCTGGCGACCCGCGAAGCGGGAAAATCGTTGCCGAACGCGATTGCCGAAGTGCGCGAAGCAGTCGATTTTCTGCGCTATTACGGCGCGCAAGTTTCTGCCAGCGTAAACAGCCCGGCGCTCGGACCGGTGGTGTGCATCAGCCCTTGGAATTTCCCTTTAGCAATTTTTATTGGTCAAGTCAGCGCTGCCTTGGCCGCAGGCAACGTAGTGCTGGCAAAACCGGCCGAACAAACGCCGCTGATCGCGCAACGCGCAGTGCAACTGTTGCATGAAGCCGGTGTTCCACGTGGAGCATTGCAATTCTTGCCGGGCCGCGGCGAAACAGTAGGTGCGACGCTTACCGCCGACGTGCGCACCCGGGGCGTGATTTTTACCGGCTCGACCGAAGTCGCGCACATCATCAACCGCACGCTGGCACAACGCTGCGCTGCCGAATCCTGCGATATTCCATTGATAGCAGAAACCGGCGGCCAGAATGCGCTGATCGTCGATTCTTCATCGCTGCCGGAACAGGTAGTCCAAGATGCGATCGCATCGGCCTTCGACAGTGCCGGCCAGCGCTGTTCAGCGCTGCGCATCCTATGCCTGCAAGCGGACATTGCCGACAAGACGATTGCGATGCTGAAAGGCGCAATGCAAGAGTTGCGCGTCGGCAATCCGGATCGCCTGGCAACCGACATCGGTCCGGTAATCGACCCCGAAGCGCAACAAAATCTGCTGTCGCATATCGCCAAAATGAAAACGCATGCGAAAGACTTTTATCAATTGCCGTTGCCGGCCGAGTGTCAGCACGGCACTTTCGTCGCACCGACCGTGATCGAAATCGCCTCGCTGTCGGAGTTGCACCATGAAGTATTCGGACCGGTATTGCACGTGCTGCGCTACCAGCGCAGCACGCTGCCGCAGTTGATCGATGCGATCAATGCGACCGGCTATGGCCTGACTCTGGGCGTACATTCGCGCATCGATGAAACCATCGACTTCATCGCCAGCCGTGCCCATGTCGGCAATATCTATGTCAACCGCAATATCGTCGGCGCAGTAGTCGGCGTGCAACCGTTCGGCGGCGAAGGCAAATCCGGTACCGGTCCGAAGGCTGGCGGGCCGTTGTATATCAAACGCCTGCAACGCAACCCCGACGGCGCGTTGGGCGCCCATACGATCCATGAACCGGCCGCGCTGGCAGCTACAGACGTCTTCAACAATTTGCTAAGCTGGGCCAAGACCCACGGCCACGAACGCATCGCTGCCCACGGCGAACAATATGCACACACGTCGCCGCTAGGCACCACGCTGGTATTGCCCGGTCCGACCGGCGAGCGCAACACGCTGAGCTTTGCACCGCGCGGAGGCGTGTTGTGCGCAGCGTCCAATACCGGCGCATTGCTCAACCAGATGGCTGCCGCGTTGGCCACCGGCAATACCGTAGTGGTAGCGGCCCAATCGGCAAACCTGATTCCATCGGGCTTGCCGAAACAGGTGCATCAGCATATCCGCGTCACCGACAACCCAGCGCAGGATATCGAAATTGCCATTGCGCTGGTCGATGATGGGCAAAGGGCAACCGTATTGCCGCTGCTGGCCACGCGCAAGGGTGCCTTGATTCCGACGGTCGAAACGACTGAAGCCGGTGCGATTGACTTATGGCGATTGGTTGCGGAACGCGCGCTTTGCATCAACACCACGGCGGCCGGCGGCAATGCCAGTTTGATGACGCTGGAAGGTTAAAAACCCGGTTAATTCCGCTAGTTCTTACCGCTTTTTCTGCCGCCGGCTTGCTTGCAATCCGGCGGCTTTTTTCATTTTTAAAGCGTATTTTCAAGGCTATGTCGCAGTTGCCTGTTGAAAGTGTCTTTCTTTCCCCAGAGCAGCACGCAAACACATGCCTGGGAGAATGTTTTTACCGAAACGCTCCAGCATTCTGCGCCAGCCCAGATAGCTTTCAAGGTAGTTGGTTGCCACGCCATGAAAGCGTGCCAGCCATTCCTTGAGCCGGCTGTCATAGGCATTGACGTTCTGAACGTGGTACGCACTCCGAACGACATGCACGCCCTGTGAGAGGTTGACCGGACGGTGCTCTATGTGCAGGTTTCTGGCGATGACGGTATAGGCGGCAGCCCCATCGGTGCACAGAATGACATCGGCGGCCAGCAACGGTTTTAGCACCGGTTCCATCTCTTTGGCGCTCACGCCGGTGAGACGAAAGTCGGCGGTGGCGCCATCCCGGTCCCGCACCACCAGCACCGCAATCTGTTCGGACGAAGTGCCCCGTTTGGCTTTCCCACCGCGCTTGCGCGCTTTCCTGGGCAAGTGCCGCTGGCCTTTAAACGATTCCAGAAAAAATGTTTCGTCCGCTTCGGCAATGCCCTGCATTTTCCGGGCTTTCTGCTGGATGGGCGATTGCAAAAAACGATGACGCCACTTGAAGCTGGTGTTCTTGGCCACGCCGCAGCAGTCTGCCGCCTTGCGCACGCTCAAGCCATCCATCAAGGCCTGGCTGTAATGGAGCCATTGGTCCTTGTGGCGCAGGCGCGCCAGCGGGGTGTGCGTCAGGGCATTGAAGGTGCGCTGGCATTGGCGGCAACGATAGCGTTGCAACTTGCAACTGACGCCCCAGCGCTGCAGTCGGGTATGGCCGCAGTGCGGGCAAAGCGGCTTTTCCTGCAAACTTTGCTCTATCAGCCGGATGACTTCTTCTGCATTTCCCCGTCGGTCCAGTTCATTGCGCAGACGGTCTTTTTGCCCACGGTTCAGAGTAGCGAGTTGCTCCAGCCACGTTTTGAATTCCAGCGTTTTCATGGGGTTGCTCTCCATAAACAGCGAATGTCAAAAGTTGGACAATAATTCAACAGGTAAGTGCGACATAGCCATTTTCAAGGTAATTCATTCGATGAAATTTCCACGAAAACACGCTGATTTCGTTTTTTATATTTTAATAAATATATTTATATTGAAATAAATTAAAATAAATTAACAGTATTTAACAGAAATTAACGTATTTAATCTTCTTTTTGCATGTGTAGCGCCGAACACATTCTTTTGACGATATGGAACGCATAACGCTGTGCGACCCGCTCCAGAAAGCGTTTGAAATCGATGCTTGCGTTTTCATTTGCATTGTCGGAAATGGTGCGAATGACTGCGAACGGGATGCCGAATTCGAAACAAACTTGCGCTACTGCCGCACCTTCCATTTCGACTGCCAACATCTCTGGCAGAACCAGTTTTAAGGCGGCAATTTTATCGCTGCTGGTAATGAATTCGTCGCCGCTGGCAATCAAGCCGCGATGCAGGCGCGGAGTTGTCAATTTGAACGCAAGCTTGTCCTGATGCGCAATCGCATCGATCCAGTCAATAGCCAAAAAATCGAACGCGGCTTGTCCGACCAGTCCGCTTAAGCGGCAATCGGTTGCAAAAGCACTAATGCCGGTCAGCGGAACTTCGAAGCGCGCAGCCAGCGGCGTTGCATCCATATCGTGTTGCACCAGATTTTCAGCCAGCACGATATCGCCCACTTCGACGTTGTTCCCTGCACTGCCGGCCACGCCGGTAAAAACGATATGCGTTACATCAAAACGTTCGATCAGGGTTGCAACTGTTGCCGAAGCAGCTACTTTTCCGATTCTTGACAACACACAAACGCAATCAATTCCCCATAACGAACCGGTGGTGTAATCACGCATGCCGCGCTGGATGCGGTTTTTATCCTGCATCTGGTCGATTAAGCCCATTTGTTCTTCCTGCAGGGCACTGATTAGTCCTAAACGGATTTTTTTATACGTCATTTTTCAAGATTTTTCGTGGAAGCGCAGTAACTGCGTCTTTTAATACTTTGTTTATATATATAAATAGTAATAGTAGTAAACCAGCGTATTTTCTGTGGATAACTATAAAAAATCGAATGATTTCAATGAATTGGCGATTTCATAAAGTCTGCATAAGCTGCGTATGTTTACAGGATGGATTCTGAACAAGATTTTAACCGCAACACTATTGGATGCTTATGCACAAAAACTCTCTGTGGATATCCTTATAGTTATCCACAGGCAAATCAAAAAAACGGCCGTTTTTTGCGGGTTTTTGGGCTTTCCGAACCCACTTATCCACATTTTTGTTTTCTGACATGTGCGTAACCGTACTTTTAAGCCCGCTGGCGCGTTTTTGAAACCGAGAACCTCATCGGCTGTGAAATCTGTGGATAAGCCGTCAGCGGCCGATTTAACGCTTTTAATCGGCATTGAAAGGATTAAGGCTGTTCAAGGGTTTCAAATATTTGCGAAAGAGGGAAAATTTTAGGAAAAGCGGTTTTTGCATGCATTTTTAAAAAACTGGCAGCGACGTTGCTTTTTGAAATAACAGGTGTCAGTCGATATCAGAATCGATTCTGACAACGAAAGCAGAATCGTTAATACAAAATTTCAAATTTTGCATTTCCGGTTTTTCTGATTGTATTTAATAAGTTATGTATACAGATAGTAATAGTAGTTAACGGAGCTCAACCTCTGTGGATAACTATAAAAAAATGAATGATTTCAAGATGTTGGAGATTTCATAAAGCATGCATAAACTGCGTATGTTTACAGGATGGATTTTGGATAAGAAAAATGACGCTTCTGTCGCAGATGCTTACGCACAATGGAGAGGTAAGTTATCCACAGGGTTATCCATACTTCAAAAAAGCAATGCATTTTTATATACTGGTTATTAGTATATAAAAATTCCTATATTCTATAAGCGGAAAAGCATATTTGTGACACATACTCCCGTTTTATTTGAATGTAGCGGCTAACCGGGCAACTTTGATAATTGCATCGCGATTACCGCGTAAGCGCGCATCCGTGGAGAGTTTGCATGGGGATAACACCTGCGATTTGTGCGGCATCGGTTCAAAGGGAACAAATATTTCCGCATTCCCTGATAGGGAAGCAATGCAAGCGGGCGGTACTTTCCTTTTGCTCAAGCCTTGCAGTTTGGCAACAAGGTTAGTAGCAACGGTGTTTTATTCGATTGGGGATAAATTTTTATTGCGCGGGCATGGCCGAAACTGCGACATTTACGGTGTGCGGAAATGCCGGGAGAATTTCCGGCGTTTCGGGCCCAGCACCACATAAAATAATTTTTGCCATAGTATGTTAAAAAAGCATCGCATTTGCGCAGACTTTACGTGCGATATTAAAAATACCAACAGCAGTATTTACATAAAACGGGACCTCACATGCAGTCTGCAGGCAAATACGATTACATCATTATCGGCGCCGGCTCTGCCGGGTGCGTGCTGGCCAACCGGCTGAGCGCCGACAGCGAGGTTTCGGTGCTGTTGATAGAAGCCGGCGGCAAGGATGATTACCTGTGGATTCATATCCCTGTCGGATATTTGTATTGCATCAATAATCCGCGCACCGATTGGCTGTACCGTACCGAGCCGGACGCCGGCTTGAACGGACGCAGCCTGATTTATCCGCGCGGCAAGGTGCTGGGCGGCTGTTCCTCGATCAACGGGATGATTTACATGCGCGGGCAATCTCGCGATTACGACCATTGGGCGGATTTGACCGGGGACGATAGCTGGCGCTGGGACAATGTGTTGCCGTTTTTCAAAAAAACCGAAGATCATTACAAAGGCGCGGCTCCCGCGCACGGCGCCGGCGGCGAATGGCGGGTCGAACAGCAGCGCCTGTCGTGGGAAATTCTGGATGCGTTTCAGGCGGCCGCGTTGCAATGCGGGATTCCGAATACCGATGATTTCAACCGCGGCGACAATGAAGGCTGCGGCTATTTCGATGTCAACCAGAAGCGCGGAATACGCTGGAATACCGCAAAAGCCTTCCTGAAACCGGCTGCCGGCCGCCCCAACCTGGAAATCATGACCGGCTGCCAGGTGCGCCGTTTGCGCACGCAGAGCGGCCCGCAGGGTCTGGTGTGCAGCGGGGTGGAGTTTGTCGGGGGCGGCAGCGAATGGTTTGCCGAATCGACATGCGAAACAATCCTGGCCGCAGGTGCCATCGGCAGCCCGCAAATACTGCAATTGTCCGGCATCGGTCCGGCGGATTTGCTGCAACAGCATGCGGTGCCGCTGGTGTTGGACTTGCCGGGCGTGGGCGAAAATTTGCAAGACCATTTGCAAATTCGCAGCGCTTTCAAGATACAGGGAGCAAAAACTCTCAATATGATGGCCGGCAATTGGTTCGGAAAGATGAAGATCGGCGTCGAATACGCGCTGTTCCAACGCGGACCGATGTCGATGGCGCCGTCGCAGCTGGGCGCGTTTACCAAGTCCGACCCGGGCCAGGCCAGCGCCAATCTGGAATACCATGTGCAGCCGCTGTCGCTGGAAAAATTCGGCGAGCCCTTGCATCCATTTCCGGCTTTTACCGCCAGCGTATGTAATCTGCGTCCGACTTCGCGCGGCCATGTGCGCATTGGTTCCGGCCTGACCACGGATGCGCCAAAAATTACGCCGAATTACCTTAGTACGCAAGAAGACCGAAAGATAGCGGCAAGTTCGCTGACGTTGACGCGCAATATCGTCGCTGCGCCAGCACTGCGCAAATATGCGCCGGAAGAATTGAAGCCCGGTGCGCAGTTTCGCAGTGAAGAAGAACTAGCGCGTGCAGCCGGCGATATCGGCACGACCATTTTTCATCCGGTGGGCACGTGCAAGATGGGGCGCAGCGACGATCCGCTGGCGGTGCTCGATAGCCAGCTGCGCGTCAGAGGCATCGGGGGCTTGCGCGTAGTGGATGCGTCGGTGATGCCGACCATTACTTCAGGCAATACCAATTCGCCGACGATCATGATTGCCGAAAAAGCCGCCGCGTGGATACGCGCCGATCGCCATTGCAAGTAACTTTGATACGTATTTATACGGTATTACCGCGCATCAATTAATGTTGTATATTAAAAAAAACATACCAACAAAAAGCTGGAAACTACCGGTAGCGAGGAGACACGATGGGCGATGTTATCTTGGAAACAAGAAGCCTGACCAAGGAGTTCAAGGGCTTTACTGCTGTTGACAATGTGAATTTGCAGGTGCAGCGCGGACATATCCATGCACTGATCGGGCCCAATGGCGCCGGCAAGACCACCTGTTTCAATCTGTTGACCAAATTTCTGACTCCTACTGCGGGACAGATTCTATTCAACGGGCGCGACATCACGGCTGCACGGCCGGCCCAGATTGCGCGTCAGGGCATCATCCGCTCGTTCCAGATTTCTGCAGTCTTTCCACACCTGACCGTACTGGAAAACGTGCGCATAGGCTTGCAGCGCACACTCGGTACTTCCTATTATTTCTGGAAAAGCGAAGCCAGCCTGGCGCAGCTCAACGACCGGGCAATGGCATTGCTGGATCAGGTCGATCTGGGCGAATTTGCCGCTACCGTGACCGTCGATTTGCCCTACGGACGCAAGCGGGCGCTCGAAATCGCCACCACGCTGGCGATGGAGCCGGAACTGATGCTGCTCGACGAACCGACGCAGGGCATGGGGCACGAAGATGTCAGCCGCGTCACCGAACTGATCAAGAAAGTTTCCAGCGGCCGCACCATCCTGATGGTCGAACACAACATGAATGTAGTGTCGGGCATCTGCGACCGAATTTCGGTGCTGCAGCGTGGCGCGATTCTGGCCGAAGGAACGTATGCACAGGTATCGAACAATCCCGAAGTCATGGAGGCCTATATGGGTTCGACCACCGAAGATCTGGCAGGAGCGCATTAATGAGTGAAAATGCACTGGAAATCACCGGCTTGCACGCGTGGTATGGCGAATCGCACATTTTGCATGACATCAATTTATCGGTCCGACAAGGCGAAGTAGTAACCCTGCTGGGGCGCAACGGCGCCGGCCGCACCACCACTTTGCGCGCGATCATGGGCCTGACCGGAGCCCGCAAAGGCTCGATTAAGGTCGGCGGTGTCGAGACCATAGATTTCCCGACTCACAAAATTGCTCATTGCGGCATCGGCTACTGCCCTGAAGAGCGCGGAATTTTTTCCTCGCTGTCGGCCGAGGAAAACCTGCTACTGCCGCCGCTGGTGTCGAAAACCGACCGCGGCATGCCGATCGAAGAAATTTACGCGATGTTTCCGAATCTGGAAGAACGCAAGTCCAGTCAGGGAACCCGGCTGTCGGGCGGCGAGCAGCAAATGCTGGCGGTGGCGCGAATTTTGCGCACCGGCGCCCGTTTGCTGCTGCTGGACGAGATTTCCGAAGGATTGGCGCCGGTTATCGTGCAAGCTTTGGCGCGCATGATCAAGACCCTGAAATCGAAAGGCTATACGATCGTGATGGTGGAGCAGAATTTCCGTTTTGCCGCACCGCTGGCGGACCGGTTTTATGTGGTCGAACACGGCCAGATTGTCGAGGCTTTTGCCGCCAGCGAATTGGAGGCAAAGATGCCGGTATTGAACGCGCTGCTGGGAGTGTAAGCGGGCAGCGGGTTGGCACCAAGGTAGAGGCTGTAAAAGTAGGGTAGTTGCTTTCAATCACTGGAGAAGACATGAAAATTAAAATGAAAACATTGACGCTGGCAGTTTCAACAACGCTGGCAGTCGGCTTTGCCGGCAGCGCCAGCGCGCAGGTGTCGGGCGATACCGTCAAGCTGGGTTTTGTCACCGACATTTCCGGCCTATATTCGGATATCGACGGCAATGGCGGCGTGGAAGCGGTCAAAATGGCAATTGCCGATTTTGGCGGTACGGTACTCGGCAAGAAAATCGAACTGGTAACTGCCGATCATCAAAACAAGGCGGATATTGCAGCCAGCAAGGTACGCGAATGGTTTGACCAGCAAGGCGTCGATGCAGTGATCGGCGGCACCAATTCGGGCACCAGCCTGTCGATGGCGAAGATCGCACAGGAAAAGAAAAAACCGTTCCTCGCGGTTGGCGCAGGCAGTGCGCGTTTGACCAATGAAGAGTGTTCTCCGTACACCATACATTATGCATACGATACCGTGGCTCTGGCCAAGGGTACCGGTTCTGCGGTCGTCAAGCAGGGCGGCGAAACGTGGTTTTTCCTGACCGCTGATTACGCGTTCGGGCATTCGCTGGAAAGCGATACCGCCAATGTCGTCAAGAAATCCGGCGGCAAGGTGCTGGGCGCGGTAAGGCATCCGCTGTCTGCGTCCGATTTCTCATCGTTCCTGCTGCAGGCGCAAACTTCGAAAGCACAGATTCTCGGTTTGGCTAACGCCGGCGGCGATACCATCAATGCGATCAAGGCTGCCAACGAATTCGGCATCAATAAAACGATGAAGTTGGCCGGTTTGCTGATGTTCATCAACGATGTCCATTCACTGGGCTTGAACCTGACTCAGGGCATGTACTTGACCGATAGCTGGTACTGGGATCAGAGCGATGATTCGCGTAAATGGGCGAAGCGCTATTTCGCCAAAATGAAAAAAATGCCATCAAGCCTGCAAGCAGGCGACTACTCGGTGGCAATGCAATATTTGAATGCGGTAAAAGCTGCGGGCACCGATGACGCCGACAAGGTAATCGCCAAAATGAAGGCTACCAAGATCAATGACATGTTTGCCAAAAACGGTGCCATTCGTCCGGATGGACGGATGGTGCATGACATGTTCCTGATGCAGGTTAAAACGTCCGCCGAATCGAAATATCCGTGGGATTATTACAAGGTGGTGCAAACCATTCCTGGCGACCAGGCCTTTACGGCCAAGGCCGAATCGAAATGCGCACTCTGGAAATAATGCCGGCGTGATGTGATTCGAAAGGTAATCCGTGCGGCGCATCAGGTTCGGTGCGCCGTTTTTATCCCCCTATCCCTCGGGATGATTTTTACTCTCTGTTGACATGGATATTTTCGGCATTCCCATACAGGCGATGTTGAGCCAGCTGTTGTTGGGCTTGGTCAACGGTTCGTTTTACGCGATGCTGTCGCTCGGTCTGGCAGTCATTTTCGGTTTGCTCAATGTAATCAATTTTGCGCATGGTGCGCTATACATGATGGGAGCGTTTTTTGCCTGGATGGGGATGCAGTATTTCGGCCTGAATTACTGGGTCATGCTGATAGTGTCGCCGTTACTGGTAGGCGCAATCGGCATCGCGATTGAGCGCACGATGCTGCGCTGGCTGTACAAGCTCGACCATTTGTACGGCTTGCTGCTGACGTTTGGAATCACGCTGCTGGCAGAGGGGATGTTTCGTTCGTTTTACGGCGTATCGGGCCAGTCGTATCCGGTGCCGGACGCGCTGGCTGGCGGCACCAACCTGGGTTTCATGTACTTGCCGAATTACCGTGCGTGGGTGGTGCTGGCTTCGTTGGTTGTGTGTTTTGCGACCTGGTTCGTGATCGAAAAAACCAAGCTGGGTGCTTATTTGCGCGCCGGTACCGAAAACTCCAAATTGGTAGAGGCGTTCGGCATCAATGTGCCCTTGATGGTCACGCTCACTTACGGCTTTGGCGTTGCTCTGGCCGCCTTTGCAGGAGTGCTGGCGGCGCCGGTGATACAAGTGTCGCCGCTGATGGGTTCCAACCTGATCATCATCGTGTTTGCGGTGGTGGTAATCGGTGGCATGGGGTCGATCCTCGGCTCCATCCTGACCGGTCTGGGACTGGGTGTAATCGAAGGCATGACGCGGGTGTTTTACCCGGAAGCTTCCGCCACTGTGGTGTTTGTAATCATGGCGATCGTGCTGGTAATTCGTCCGGCTGGACTGTTCGGGAAAGAAAAATGATATGAACCAGAAAATTGGCTATGGAATTGTGCTGGTCCTGGCGTGCATCGCACCGCTGGTACTGTATCCGATCTTCCTGATGAAAGTGTTGTGCTTCGCACTGTTTGCTTGCGCTTTCAATTTGCTCATTGGCTATACCGGCTTGCTGTCGTTCGGCCACGCGGCGTTTTTCGGCGGCGCCGGTTATGCAACCGGTTATGCGTTGAAAACGTGGGGCTTGCCGACCGAGCTCGGGATACTGTTTGGCGTCTTGGTAGCGGCGGCGATCGGTCTGCTGATGGGAGCGCTGGCGATTCGGCGCCAAGGGATTTATTTCACGATGATTACGCTGGCGCTGGCGCAAATGTTTTATTTCTTCTATTTGCAAGCGCCTTTTACCGGCGGCGAAGACGGTTTGCAGGGAGTGCCGCGCGGCTCTTTGCTGGGCTGGTTGAACCTCAGTAATGATTTGACTTTGTATTACGTGGTTTTGGCCATCTCGATTGCCGGCTACGCGTTGATCGTCCGCATCGTGCACTCGCCTTTCGGCCAGGTATTACGGGCCATCAAGGAAAACGAGCCGCGTGCGATTTCGCTTGGCTACGATGTAAACCGCTACAAGTTGCTGGCATTTGTATTGTCGGCCGCATTGTCCGGCTTGGCCGGCGCTACCAAGACCATGGTGTTGGGTTTTGAAACCTTGACCAATGTGCACTGGACCATGTCCGGCTTGGTGGTTTTGATGACGCTGGTTGGCGGTTTGGGGACACTGATCGGACCAATCGTGGGTGCCATCATCATCATCGCGCTGGAAAACAAGCTCGGTACGCTCGGTTATTTCTTGTCGTCGGTAACCGGCATCGAATGGTTTCAATCGCTCGGTGATTCGGTGACGATAGTGACCGGCCTGATTTTCATTATTTGCGTATTGGCATTCCGGCGCGGCATCGTCGGCGAAATATTGGCACGTTTCAAACGCGCGCCGGCATCCTGACGGGTTGCCAAAGATAATAAAAAAGGGGCATTTAGCCCCTTTTTTATTATCGAAAAATATTCATAATGCGGCGGAATATATTGCATAGGCATCTTGCCTGGTCACTTCGCGCGGATTGTTAGACAGCAACCGAGTTTGCAGCATCGCATCGTCCGCCAGGCAGTCGATATCGCCGGCGCTGATGCCGACCTGATGCAGGCGGGTCTGAATGCCGGCGTCGGCGGCAATTTGCTGCATTGCAACAATCAAGCCTTGCGCGCGCGCTTCCTGACTACCCTGTCCACGTGTGTTCGGCGTGACTATCTCTGCAAGTTCCGCATATTCGGCTTCTGCTACCGCAGCATTAAAGCGTAAGACATGCGGCAGAACCAGCGCATTGGATAAGCCATGTGGCACATGAAAAATGCCTCCGATAGGATATGCAAGAGCATGTACCGCAGCTACCGGTGCATTGGCGAATGCTTGCCCGGCCAGCATTGCCCCCAGCAGCATGTGCTGTCGGGCTGCCAGGTTTTTACCGTCGGTACACGCTGCAATAATGCTGCCTGACAACAAGGTCAGTGCTTGGCGCGCCAGCATGTCCGACAGCGGATTTTTTTTGATCTTGCTGGTATAGGCTTCAATCGCATGCACCATTGCGTCAATTCCGGTGGCAGCGGTTGCACTGGCGGGCAGCCCAATTGTCAGCATTGCATCCAGAATAGCCAGATCAGCATACAAGACCGGCGAAACGACTCCCATTTTGGTCGTGGCGCCAGTGGTGACGATGGATATCGGCGTGACTTCCGAACCCGTACCGGCGGTGGTCGGTATCTGAATCAATGGCAACCGGGTCGATTGTATGTTGCCGATGCCATACATGCTCGACAGCTCTTGCTGGCCGCAACACAGTACCGCAATCAATTTGGCGACATCCATCGAGCTGCCGCCACCGACACCAATCACGATATCCACCGGATGTTGCCGCACTTGCGCTAGCGCTTGCAGAATCAGCGCTTCCGCCGGATCCGCCAGAACGCCGCTATATAGTTGGACTGAAATATTCGCGGCGCGCAAACTTGCTATCGGCGCATCAAGCAGGCCGGTTTTCGAGAAACCTGCATCGGTGACAATCAATGCATTGCGCACTTGCGGAAAGTGCTCTGCGACGATCGTTCCAAGCCGCGCGGCGGCTCCCAGTTCGCTGATCAGATGCGGGACGGTACTGAATTCGAAAGACATTATGTAATCTCCATCACTTATGTAATGCCAAGTATAAACAGGTGCTTTGTTTCACGTGAAACATTTCTGAGGAGGTGATTTATGCTCCAATGCGACCGCAAAATAAGATTTTCATAAACGAGCAGAAAACATGGTTTCACGTGGAACAAAGATGCGCTAATTTTTTGAGGAAGTTAAATACGCGAAGGTCGTCCAATGAAAAAACCTTATAATCCTGCTTCTGTTCACGTTCCTTGAAGCGCATTATGTATTTTCCAAAAGAATTCGATGTCATTGTCGTCGGTGGCGGTCATGCCGGCACCGAGGCTGCGCTTGCCTCGGCCCGCATGGGGCAAAAGACGTTATTGCTTACCCATAATATCGAGACGCTGGGCCAGATGTCTTGCAATCCCTCGATTGGCGGCATCGGCAAGGGCCATCTGGTGCGTGAAGTCGATGCAATGGGCGGAGCGATGGCAATCGCGACCGATGAGGCGGGCATTCAGTTTCGCATTTTGAATTCCTCCAAGGGGCCGGCAGTCCGAGCCACACGCGCCCAGGCAGACCGCATCCTGTACAAGCAAGCGATTCGCTCCCGGCTTGAAAATCAGCCTAATTTGTGGTTGTTCCAGCAGGCGGTCGATGACTTGATGGTGGAAGGCGATCGTGTGGTCGGCGCGGTAACGCAGATCGGCATTCGCTTCCGCAGTCGTACCGTGGTGCTGACTGCAGGTACTTTCCTGGACGGGAAAATCCATGTGGGACTGAATAATTATGCGGCCGGGCGTGCCGGTGATCCGCCAGCGATTTCGCTGTCGGCGCGCTTGAAGGAATTGAAGCTGCCGCAAGGGCGCCTGAAAACCGGTACGCCGCCGCGCATTGATGGCCGCACCATCGACTTTTCGGTGATGCAGGAGCAGGGCGGCGATCTGGCGCCGATTCCGGTTTTTTCGGTGATGGGTACGGTTGCGATGCATCCGGCCCAGTTGCCATGCTGGATCACGCACACCAATGAGCGCACACACGACATCATCCGTGCTGGGTTGGATCGCAGTCCGATGTACACCGGCGTGATCGAAGGCGTCGGGCCGCGTTATTGCCCCTCGATCGAGGACAAGATTCACCGCTTTGCCGACAAGGCTTCGCATCAAATATTCCTGGAACCGGAAGGCTTGACTACCAATGAGTTTTATCCAAACGGTATTTCGACCAGCTTGCCATTCGATGTTCAGTTAGCGTTGGTGCAGTCGATGCGAGGCCTGGAAAACGCTCACATTCTGCGTCCCGGCTATGCAATCGAATATGATTATTTCGATCCGCGTGGCTTGAAGGCCTCGCTGGAAACCAAGTCGATTCAAGGTTTGTTCTTCGCCGGCCAGATCAATGGCACTACCGGTTACGAAGAGGCGGCCGCGCAAGGCATGCTGGCCGGGTTGAACGCAGCGTTGCAGGTGCAGGAGCGATCTGCGTGGACGCCGGGACGCGATCAAGCTTATCTGGGCGTATTGGTCGATGATCTGATCACCAAGGGCGTGCAAGAGCCGTACCGGATGTTTACCAGTCGTGCAGAATATCGGTTGAGCCTGCGCGAGGATAATGCCGACATGCGCCTGACTGAAATCGGCCGTACATTAGGCTGCGTCAGTGACGCGCAGTGGGAATGTTTTGAGAAAAAACGCGAAGCAATCGCGCTCGAATTGCAAAGGCTCAAGTCAACCTGGGTGAGCCCTCGCATGCTGGCTGACGAAGAAGCGGTGCGGGTGATCGGCAAGGTAATCGAGCGCGAATATTCATTGGCTGATTTGCTGCGTCGCCCCGACGTCAGTTACGACAAACTGATGACACTGACCGGACTGGAAGGGCAGGGGTTGGCCGCACTCGGCGCGCTGCAGGAAGATCAGGTCGAACTCAAGGAGCAGGTCGAGATCCAGCTCAAATATGCGGGTTATATTGAGCGCCAGGCCAAGGAAGTGACACGTCATGCGCATTTCGAGCGATTGATATTGCCGCCCGAATTCGATTACCTGGAAGTCAACGGCCTGTCGATGGAGGTCAAGCAAAAACTCAATTCGCAGCGCCCGGAAACCCTGGGCCAAGCCTCACGTATTTCCGGCATCACGCCAGCTGCGATGTCGCTGCTGCTGGTGCATCTGAAAAAACGCGGCTACAACCAGTTTGCTGCATTGGCAGCAGATCTCCAACCAGAGGCTTAAGCGCGCCATGCAAGGATTCGATCGTATTACCCTGACAACGATGCTGGCCGAAGGGGCGGCTAGTCTGCAGCTTGACTTGAGCCAGCAGCAAATTACCCTGCTGATCGATTATCTGGCATTGCTTATCAAATGGAATGCGGTGTATAACCTGACCGCAGTGCGCGATCCGGCCCAGATGGTAATCCAGCATGTACTCGATTCGCTCTCGGTTGTTTCCGCTTTTGACGGCGCCAGCAATGTGCTGGACGTCGGTGCCGGCGGCGGCTTGCCTGGCATGGTGCTGGCGATTGCACGTCCTGACATGCAAGTCGCACTGATCGATACGGTGCACAAGAAAACCGCATTCCTGACGCAAGTCAAGGTTGAACTCGGTCTGCGCAACGTAACCGTTCATACGGCACGGGTAGAGCAATTGCGGGTGGCGCAGCAATTCGATGTAATCACTTCGCGCGCTTTTGCCGAACTGGCCGACTTTATCAACTGGTCCGGGCATTTGTTGGCGCCAGGCGGGCGTTTCATTGCGATGAAGGGCGTCAATCCGGAGCAGGAAATTTCCCGTTTGCCGGCTGGTTGGCTGGTGCGCGAAGTGCGTGCGCTGACGGTACCCGGTTTGCAGGCAGAGCGTCATTTGATTTTTATCGAGCGCAATCCGGATTGAACCCGCATTATCGGGTCTGGCTCTGAAAAACACTGGAAGAAGGAACGCAATGTTCGGCATAACGAATTACCCTGGTTTTGTTATTGCGGTGCTGGTATTTCTCGCCATTCCCGGCCCAGGCCTGCTGGCTATTTTTGGCGCCACCGGCAAGCAGGGCGTTCGGGCCGGATTCGCCAGCACGCTGGGAACCATGGTCGGCGACTGGGTCCACATGCTGCTGGCGGGGATTGGCGTCGCAGCTTTACTGGAAGCCAATCCGGTCGCGTTCAAGGCGGTGCAGTATGCTGGCGCCGCATATCTGATCTATATCGGTATTGGCTTGTTGCGCACCAGGCAGGCGGCAACAAACTCCGTCAGCGCGGCCGTCAGTCCCGGCGGTTATTACTTCAGGCGCAGTTTTCTGATAACGCTGTTGAATCCGAAAGCAATCGTTTTCTATATGGCGTTTTTCCCGCTTTTTATCGATCCCGCACAGCATCATGGGGCGCTTACTTTGCTGGCGATGGCTGCCACCGTCAGTCTGATTACCATTCTGTTTTGTTTTTCCTGCGTTGTGGCACTCAATGCAATGGCAGGGAAATTTAAGAAAAATCCGCGTATCTCAAAAATAGCGCACCGTGCTGCCGGCCTTTTTCTGATCGGTTTCGGCATCAAGTTGACGATTCAATAAGGCGATTCCATGGCAAAAATTTTCTGTATCGCCAATCAAAAGGGGGGCGTGGGTAAAACCACCACCACGGTAAATCTCTCTGCCGGTCTGGCAAAAATCGGGCAGCGCGTGCTGCTGGTCGATCTCGACCCGCAAGGCAATGCAACCATGGGGGCCGGCATCAACAAGGCCAAGTTGCGCGCTTCAGTATATGAAGTTCTGCTCGGGATGTCGGATGTAACGACCGCGCGGGTGGTGTCCGAAAGCGGAAAATTCGACGTACTGCCGGCCAATCGAGAATTGGCGGGTGCGGAAGTGGAAATGGTCGCGCTGGAAAACCGCGAAAAACGTTTGAAGGATGCGCTCGCGTTAGTCGCTGCAGAATATGATTTCATCCTGATCGATTGTCCGCCGGCGTTATCTATGCTGACCCTTAATGGGTTATGCGCCGCGCATGGCGTGATCATCCCGATGCAGTGCGAATATTATGCGCTGGAAGGTTTGTCGGATTTGGTCAATACCATCAAGAAAGTACATGCCAATCTCAATCCCGACCTCAGCATCATCGGTTTGTTGCGGGTGATGTTCGACCCGCGCATGACCCTGTCGCAACAGGTTTCGACCCAGCTCGAACAGCATTTCGGAGACAAGGTTTTCAAAAGTATTATTCCGCGCAATGTGCGGCTGGCGGAAGCGCCTTCCTACGGCATGCCTGGAGTCAACTTCGATCCTTCGTCGAAAGGTGCGCAGGCTTACATCGCTTTCGGCACTGAACTGGTTGAACGCATCAAATCAATGTAAAGAACAATTATGGCGACGAAAAAACAAAAAGGCTTGGGGCGCGGCCTCGATGCGCTGCTGGGCGGCTTGAACGATCTGGATGCGCAATCTTCTGCGACCGGCATTATTTCCACGCTCGCCGTGACCCAATTGCAAGCCGGAAAATATCAGCCGCGCACCCGCATGGACGAGGGCGCACTCGATGAGTTGGCTGCTTCGATCAGGGAACAGGGTTTGCTGCAACCGATTCTGGTGCGGCCGGTCGGGCGTGAAAATGGTGCCGAAAAATTTGAAATCATCGCTGGCGAACGGCGTTTTCGCGCGGTGCAACTAGCGGGGCTCGACACTATTCCGGTATTGATCAAGGAAGTCGACGATCAGGCCGCCGCCGCCATGGCGCTGATTGAAAATATCCAGCGCGAAGATCTCAATCCTCTGGAAGAGGCGCAAGGGATTCATCGCCTGATTAGCGAATTCGATTTCACGCACGAGCAGGCAGCAGGGGCAGTCGGCCGCTCGCGCAGTGCGGTTTCCAATTTGCTGCGCCTGATGAATCTGGCGCAGCCGACGCAAACCATGCTGATGGCCGGCGATATCGACATGGGACATGCCCGCGCGCTGCTGGCAGTCGATGCCGCTACCCAGATCACGCTGGCAAACGCGATCGTGGCCAAGCGCATGTCGGTGCGGGAAGCAGAAAAGCTGGTACAGCGCACTTTGCTAGAGCAATCCGAAGCACCGCATATGAATGGGAAAAGCCGGGAAAAATCGCGCGATATTCTCCGGCTTGAAGAAGAGTTGTCCGATTTGCTGGCGATGGCCGTGAGTATCAAGACCAGCGTCAAGAACCGCGGCCAGCTGATTATCGATTTCGCCGACCTCGATGCGCTCGATGGCTTGCTGGCACGCTTGCGTGATTAAAGCGCGAATCGCGCAGTGTTACCATACAGCATGCTGTATTTGTAAAACGTCTCTGAAATCCTGCGAAAAAGGCGGCATTTTATAATATACCCCCTATTTTTATGATTTATATAATATCCTGAATATAATCCCGATTATTGCGCAGCGGATTATTTATTTAAAAAAATTGAATATTGGAATAAATCAGTTTGAAAACATGATGAAACAGGAAATATATTCAATATTAGTATCGTGAATAATGCTTTATTCACGATACTAATATAAAAGTAAATCGCAATAACAACCACATCAACGTTTGACGTGCTACGTAGTAGCACTTATAATTCCGTGGCTTTGGAAAGTATGGCACCGCCAAACAATAGCGCCCAACCGTTTCACTGTCTCGGCATTGTGGCAAAAGCATAATGTAAAGGCAGTACGGGGTAATCATGGCGCGCATTGTGATGTTGCAAATAGTGGCAACAGCTTTGGTCGCACTCGTTGCGGGCTTGCTGGCTGATAGCGCAGCAGCTTTTTCTGCATTACTAGGCGGCCTTTGTTGTGTGATTCCAAATGCATTGTTCGCGGTGCGCTTGTTCATGGCTGCACGCAGGCCCGGCGGAACAGATCCGATGGCGTTCTTCTTCGGCGAGTTTATCAAAATTGCTTCAACGATGGCGCTTTTCGGCGCAGTCGTCTGGTTGTACCGTGATGTCAATTGGCCAGCTTTTGTAGGCGGCTTCATCGTGGTGCTTAAAAGTTACTTTATCCTACTATTTAGACATCGACCATGAGCGTAGCAGAACAAGCAGGGCATGCGCCCACCGCATCGGAATACATCGTTCACCATCTGGGTCACTTCTCCACGCATCATCAGGACAAGATCGTAGATTTCTCGATCATCAACATGGACACGCTTTTCTGGTCCGTGTTCGCCGGCATCGTCGGTAGTCTTGTCATGTACCTGGCAGCACGCAAGGCGCATTCCGGCGTGCCGGGACGTTTTCAGGCATTTGTCGAAATGGTGGTCGAGATGGTCGACGATCAAGCCAAGGGCATCGTGCATGGCGACCGCTCCTTCATTGCGCCGCTGGCACTGACGGTATTCGTCTGGGTCTTCCTGATGAATTCGCTCGATTTCCTGCCGGTTGACCTGTTCTCCAGTCTGTTCAAGCTAGTCGGTCTCGACAGCGTCATTACCCATCACCGGGTAGTGCCGACCGCCGACCTGAACGGCACCATGGGCATTGCGCTCGGCGTGCTGACATTGATGATTTATTACGGCGTGAAAATCAAGGGCTTGGGCGGCTTCATTCACGAATTGTTTACTGCGCCATTCGGCATCTGGCTGGCGCCGTTCAACCTATTGCTGAACCTGATCGAATTCGCTGCAAAAACCGTATCTTTGGGCATGCGACTGTTCGGTAACATGTATGCTGGCGAATTGCTGTTCCTGCTGATTGCGCTGCTGGGTTCGATGGCGACTACGTTCGGTTTCGTCGGGCACGTGATTGCCGGTTCGATGTGGGCTATTTTCCATATTTTGATTGTTTTATTGCAGGCTTTCATTTTCATGATGCTGACACTGGTGTATATCGGTCAGGCGCATGAAGGGCATTAAGATTGTTGTAATGGGTAGGTCCGTTTTTTCGCTGTAAAAATTTTGAATTAACTTTAACTTTGAAGGAATTGTCATGACTGACGTCGCTTTCGTTGCACTGGCTTGCGGTTTGATCATTGGTTTGGGTGCTATCGGCGCCTGTATCGGTATCGCTATCATGGGTGGTAAATATTTGGAAGCATCTGCTCGCCAACCTGAATTGATGAATACCCTGCAAACCAAAATGTTCCTGCTGGCTGGTCTTATCGATGCTGCGTTCCTGATCGGTGTTGGTATCGCCATGTTGTTCGCTTTCGCAAATCCGTTCGTTAAATAAGCGACGTCCTTTTCCTGCCGGCAGCATGATGCTGTCGGAAAGAATCATTTAGAAAGGGATTAACCGTGAACCTTAATGCAACATTGTTTGCTCAGTTCGTGGTTTTCTTCATCCTGTCGTTCTTCACGATGAAATTCGTGTGGCCGCCACTGATGAAAGCGCTCGATGAGCGCGCAAAGAAAATCGCGGATGGCTTGGCAGCCGCCGAGCGCGGCAAATCTGAGATGCAAGCGGCGCAAAAACATGTGCAGATAGAACTCTCTGCTGCACGTGATGAAGGCCAAAAACGCATTTCCGAAGCTGAAAAACGCGCTCAACTGATCATCGAAGAAGCCAAAAAAATCGCCTCTGACGAAGCTGCACGGATTATCGCCGCAGCCAAAGCAGATGCTGAACAGCAAGCCTCAAAAGCACGCGAAGAATTGCGCGGCCAAGTTGCGGCCCTTGCGGTCCAAGGCGCCGAGCAGATCCTCAAGCGCGAGGTAAATGCCTCAGCACATGCTGATCTGTTGAACCAATTGAAAACCGAGCTGTAATCATGGCTGAACTCGCAACCATCGCTCGTCCTTACGCAGTGGCGCTGTTTCGTGTCGCGAAATACGGCAATCTGTCGGCCTGGTCGGAGCTTGTCTCCGAGATGGCGCAAGTTGCGGCACTCGCGGATGTTCAGGCTCTTGCGCACAATCCGAATGTGTCGGCAAAACAAATTGCTGACGTATTTTTGTCCGTGCTGAAATCTCCCGTTACGCAGGAAGCGACAAATTTTATCGGTGCGTTGACCGATAACGGCCGCCTGACCCTGTTGCCGGAAATCGCCGCGCAATTCCATGATCTCAAAAATGCCGATGAAGGCACCGCCGACGTCGAAATCACCAGTGCGTTCGAATTGACGGATGCTCAGGTGCAGGAATTGACCGCGACGCTGGAGAAGAAGTTCGGCCGCAAGCTGTACCCGACTGTCACGGTGGATTCATCGTTGATTGGCGGCGTGCGGGTGATGGTCGGGGATGAAGTGCTGGACACCTCGGTACGCGCAAAGCTGCAGCAGATGCAAGTCGCCTTGACCGCCTGATCGCGGCTTGAGCCAGTGAGTCGCCGCAACTAAGCAGCAAGAACATAATTAGGAGTTAGTATGCAACTCAATCCGTCTGAAATCAGCGAACTGATCAAGAGCCGCATTCAAGGGCTTGGCGATAGCGCTGAAGTTCGCAATCAAGGTACGGTCATTTCCGTTACCGACGGTATCTGCCGCATTCACGGTCTGTCCGACGCGATGCAAGGCGAGATGCTGGAATTTCCCGGCAACACCTTTGGCCTGGCGCTGAACCTGGAGCGCGACTCGGTTGGTTCAGTGATTCTGGGCGACTACGAGCATATTTCCGAAGGTGATACGGTCAAATGTACCGGCCGCATTCTGGAAGTACCTATCGGCCCGGAACTGCTCGGCCGTGTGGTCAATGCGCTCGGTCAACCGATCGATGGCAAAGGCCCGATTAACGCCAAGCTTACCGCTCCGATCGAAAAAATCGCACCGGGCGTTATTGCCCGTCAATCCGTATCGCAACCGATGCAAACCGGCTTGAAGTCGATCGATTCGATGGTGCCGATTGGTCGTGGTCAGCGCGAATTGATCATTGGCGATCGTCAAACCGGTAAAACGGCAGTAGCGATTGACGCGATTATCAACCAGAAGGGCCAAGGCGTTACTTGTATCTATGTGGCGATCGGGCAAAAAGCCTCGTCGATCAAGAACATCGTGCGCTCGCTGGAAGAGCATGGCGCGATGGATTACACGATCGTGGTTGCCGCTTCCGCTTCCGAATCCGCCGCAATGCAATACGTGTCGGCCTATTCCGGTTGTGCGATGGGCGAATATTTCCGCGATCGCGGTGAAGATGCGCTGATCGTCTACGACGATTTGTCCAAACAAGCGGTAGCGTACCGTCAGGTATCGTTGTTGCTGCGCCGTCCACCAGGCCGCGAAGCATATCCTGGCGACGTGTTTTACCTGCACTCCCGTTTGCTCGAACGTGCAGCGCGCGTCAATATCGCTTACGTCGAAAAGTTCACCAACGGTGCAGTCACAGGCAAAACCGGTTCGCTGACGGCCTTGCCGATCATCGAAACCCAAGCCGGCGACGTTTCCGCTTTCGTGCCGACCAACGTGATTTCGATTACCGACGGTCAGATATTCCTGGAAACTTCATTGTTCAACGCCGGTATCCGTCCAGCGATCAACGCCGGTATCTCTGTGTCGCGGGTTGGTGGTGCAGCGCAGACCAAGGTCATCAAGAACCTGTCCGGCGGTATTCGTACCGATCTGGCACAGTACCGCGAATTGGCCGCATTTGCGCAGTTTGCATCCGACCTTGATGAAACGACGCGCAAGCAGCTTGATCGCGGCGCACGCGTGACTGAACTGTTGAAGCAGGCGCAGTATTCGCCGCAGCCGATTTCCCTGATGGCAGTAACCTTGTTTGCAGTCAACAAAGGTTTCCTCGACGATGTCGAAGTCAAGAAGGTATTGTCATTTGAGTCGGGCCTGCATAACTTCATGAAGACCAGCCATGCAGCGCTGCTCGCCAAGATTGAAGAAACCAAGCAACTCGACAAAGATGGCGAAGCTGCGCTGTCTGCTGCCGTTGCTGATTTCAAAAAATCCGGCGCGTACTGATCCTAACTGGAGCTGAATACTCATGGCCTCAGGTAAAGAGATACGTGGCAAGATCAAAAGCGTAGAGAATACGAAAAAGATCACCAAGGCGATGGAAATGGTCGCCGCTTCCAAAATGCGCAAAGCGCAAGACCGGATGCGGGCGGCTCGCCCATACAGTGACAAGATTCGTAATATCGCTGCTAATTTGTCGCAAGCCAATCCGGAATACACGCACCCGTTTCTGGTCAAGACCAATGCCGCCCGCAAGGTCGGCTTCATCGTGGTTAGCACCGACAAGGGTTTGTGTGGCGGTCTGAACACCAACATTCTGCGTGCGGTTACTATCAAGCTCAAGGAGTTTGAAGCGCAGGGTGTCGCTATCGAGGCCACGGCGATCGGCAACAAGGGTTTTGGTTTCCTCAATCGCATCGGCACCAAGGTGGTGTCGCATGCAGTGCAGCTCGGCGATACGCCGCATCTGGAAAAACTGATCGGTCCGGTGAAGGTATTACTGGATTCGTATCAGGAAGGCACTCTGGACGCGGTCTACCTGTGTTACACCAAATTCATCAACACGATGAAGCAGGAGCCGACGATCGAGCAATTGCTGCCATTGTCGGCCGATAAGCTTGAAGGTGATAAGAATTCCCATTCGTGGGATTACATCTATGAGCCTGAAGCCAAGACCGTGATCGATGAATTGCTGGTGCGTTATGTCGAAGCGCTGATTTATCAGGCTGTGGCCGAGAACATTGCTTCCGAGCAATCGGCCCGCATGGTGGCGATGAAGTCAGCCAGCGACAACGCAGGTAACGTGATTGACGAGCTCAAGCTGGTCTACAACAAGACTCGCCAGGCAGCAATTACCAAAGAACTCTCCGAGATCGTCGCCGGTGCGGCTGCGGTTTAATAGCGCGCAAGCGTGAAATGAATTTAACTATTTGAAGGAACGAACATGGCTGAAGGCAAAATCGTTCAGTGTATCGGCGCCGTGGTAGACGTAGAGTTTCCACGCAACGCGATGCCCAAGATTTATGACGCCCTGACGATGGAAGGTACCGCACTGACTCTGGAAGTGCAGCAGCAGCTTGGCGACGGTATCGTCCGTACCATTGCGCTGGGAACTTCCGACGGTCTGCGTCGCGGCATGATGGTGCAAAACACGGGCAAGGCAATCACTGTGCCAGTCGGCAAAGCAACATTGGGCCGCATCATGGACGTATTGGGTAACCCGATCGATGATTGTGGTCCTGTGAGCCGTGAACAAAGCGCGCCGATTCATCGGAAGGCACCTGCTTACGATGAATTATCTCCATCGCAGGATTTGCTCGAAACCGGTATCAAGGTGATTGATCTGGTTTGCCCGTTCGCAAAAGGCGGTAAAGTCGGCCTGTTCGGCGGCGCTGGTGTGGGCAAGACCGTCAACATGATGGAATTGATCAACAATATTGCAAAAGCGCACAGCGGCTTGTCGGTGTTTGCCGGCGTCGGCGAGCGTACTCGTGAGGGTAACGACTTTTACCACGAGATGGCTGATGCCAAAGTAGTTGATCTGGAAAATCCGGAAAACTCCAAAGTAGCGATGGTGTACGGTCAGATGAATGAACCGCCGGGCAACCGTCTGCGCGTTGCGCTGACAGGCCTGACCATTGCCGAAGGTTTCCGCGATGAAGGCAAGGACGTGCTGTTCTTCGTTGATAACATCTATCGTTACACGCTGGCCGGTACCGAAGTATCCGCACTGCTGGGCCGCATGCCTTCCGCAGTGGGTTACCAGCCTACGCTGGCCGAAGAAATGGGCCGTTTGCAAGAGCGCATTACCTCGACGAAAACCGGTTCGATTACTTCGATCCAGGCCGTGTATGTACCTGCCGATGATTTGACCGATCCATCTCCTGCAACGACTTTTGCCCACTTGGATTCAACCGTGGTGTTGTCGCGTGATATCGCGTCGCTGGGTATTTATCCTGCGGTTGATCCGCTCGATTCGACTTCGCGTCAATTGTCGCCGCTGGTGGTTGGTCAGGAACATTATGATACCGCCCGTGCAGTACAAGGCACCTTGCAGCGTTACAAGGAATTGCGCGACATTATCGCGATTCTGGGTATGGACGAATTGGCACCGGAAGACAAGCAACTGGTGGCGCGCGCACGTAAGATGCAGCGTTTCCTGTCGCAGCCGTTCCACGTGGCCGAAGTGTTTACCGGTTCTCCTGGCAAGTACGTTTCGCTCAAGGATACGATCAAAGGCTTCAAAATGATCGCATCGGGCGAACTCGATCACCTGCCGGAACAAGCGTTCTACATGGTTGGCACAATCGAAGAAGCGATCGAAAAAGCGAAAAAGATGAACTAATCGCCCGGCATGCGGCATCTGTGACCGAAGTCGGGTTGCAGGCCGCCTGCCATTTATCGGTCTTTGATGAATGAGAAGGTTCAAACATGGCACACACAATTCACGTTGACGTTGTTTCCGCCGAAGAGTCGATCTTCTCCGGCGAAGCAGAATTCGTCGCGTTGCCGGGTGAAGCTGGCGAGTTGGGGATTTATCCCAGGCATACTCCGCTAATTACCCGCATCAAACCGGGTGCGGTGCGCATCAAGGTTGTTGGTCAGGCTGACGAGGAGTTCGTCTTCGTGGCTGGCGGCATCCTGGAAGTACAGCCGGGAACGGTCACTGTTCTGGCCGACACTGCGATTCGGGGCGCCGACCTCGATGAAGCCAAGGCAGCGGAAGCGAAGAAAATGGCAGAAGAAGCATTGGTCAATCGGGAATCCAAAATTGATTATGCAAAAGCGCAAGCTGAACTCGCGACCGCAATTGCGCAGTTGGCTGCGATCCAGCGCTTGCGTCAGAAGCGTTAATTCGACGGGTCACGCTAGTAGTACAATAAAAGGCAGCTTCGGCTGCCTTTTGTTTTATCCGCAGACAGTATGCAACGTCGTGCTTGATCATAGGATGCTTCGCCATGCCCATTTCCGAATCAGCAGAAAAAATCGATTTTCAGCACCTGTTTTCCAGCAACCGCACCATCGCGGTAGTCGGAATATCTGACAAAACCTATCGCCCCAGCCACGACGTTGCCCGCGCCATGCAGGCTTACGGCTATCGAATTATTCCGGTAAATCCCCTGTTGGCGGGCACTTCCTTACTCGGAGAGCGTTGTTATGCAAGCCTTTCAGACGCAGCGGCGGCCTTGCAAGCGGACGGAATCGGCATCGATATCGTCGATTGTTTCCGCAAATCGGCTGATATTGCCCCGATCGCAGACGAGGCAATTGCCATCGGCGCGCGCGTGCTATGGATGCAGATGGGGATCGCCAACGAGGCGGCGGCAGCCAAGGCGCGTGCAGCCGGGCTGCAGGTGGTGATGGATCGTTGCATCAAGATTGATGCTGCAATGTACCGGGCTGCAAAATGAACGCCGGGGAATTGTTTCGCGCCAAGAAAAAGCTCGCGTTGCACGATACCGATGCCGGCAACAAGCCGTTGGCAGCGGCCGGGAAAACGGATGATAAATCTGAAGACAAGTTGCGGGTCGCCCAACTGGCCGAACGCATCGCCGACTATCAGGATATTTTTTATGCAGCGCGGCAGCACAAATTGCTGATTGTACTGCAAGGCATGGATACTTCCGGCAAAGATGGCACGGTGCGCGGGGTGTTCGGGCAGATCGACCCGTTGGGCATCCGCAGCATCGCATTCAAGGCACCGAGCGAAAACGAGCGCGATCATGACTACTTGTGGCGCGTCCATCAGCAAGTGCCGGCGCGGGGCGAGATCGTGATTTTCAATCGCAGCCATTATGAAGACGTGCTGATCACCCGGGTGCACGCATGGATTGACGACAACGAGTGCCAGCGCCGTTATGCGCAGATACGGGATTTTGAACGGATGCTGGTTGAAACCGGAACCGTACTGCTGAAATTCTTTTTGCATATATCGAAAGACGAACAAAAGCAGCGACTGCAAGCGCGCCTTGATGACCCTCAAAAACACTGGAAGTTCGACCGGCAGGATCTGGTGGAGCGCCAATCCTGGGACGATTATCAGCAAGCGTATCAGCAAGCGATCGAGGAAACCGATACCGATCATGCGCCCTGGTATGTGATTCCCGCCGATAGCAAAACCCATCGCAATCTAGCAATTGCCAGCATCGTGGCGGAAGTACTGGAAAAAATGCAACTTAGTTATCCGCCGGCCAACCCAGATTATGCGAAGCTGCAAGTGCCCTGATTCCTGAATAAATACTGCGCTATGTATTATTTTACAGTCAGTAAATATATGCGGTTTCGTTAGTATTTATTGCCATACTCCTCATTATTTCAAGAGGGTGCAACACGGATTGCCTGATGCCTGCGGCTTGTCAATAAGCGTTCTGCGATGGCAGCCTAAAATTTCGTTCTGCACGCATTGATTCGCACTGAGGCGCTGCGCGTACCGGTTTTGCCGCCCGGATTAATAACGATCATTTGTTTATTCCAAGGAGAGAACGATGAATAACCGTGAAGAATTTATCCAGAAGATGAAAGCCCAGCTGGATCAATGGGGGATTGAAATCGACCGGCTCGCGGAGCGGGCCGAAACAGCGCAAGCAGAGGCAAAAACCCGCTACAAGGCCCAGATCGAAGTACTCAGGCAGCAGCGCGAAGCGGCCAAACTGAAATTGCATGAATTGCAATCGTCCAGTGAAGATGCATGGGACTCTGTGCGCGAAAGCATGGAATCGGCCCGGGACTCCATCAGCAAGACCATCAAGGATGCAATGTCGCATTTCAAATAGGCGCTGGCAGTTGCCGTGGGATGATAAAACCGCCGCTGCCACTCATCCGTAAAGCCCCTTTATGACGTGCATTATCTCGTTTGTACACAATCTGTCGTTGCCCTATATCACGCAGGACAACGCATTGCGTTCTTTCTTAAGTACTTGATTTTAATAAAATAAATTAATAAAGGTGGCGTTCTGCATCGCCTTTCCAGGCGTTGCGGGGCTTGTCATGGTGGTTATTCTGCGGTTTATCCACAAAGTTATCCACAGCTGTGTGGAATAAATAACCGACATTGAAGTCTTGCTTTCGCAGTACAAGGCAGAAATAGAGGCGGTTTTCTGCGCGTGCCGGATTTGCTTGATCCAGGTTGGGCAAACGGCATGCCAGTCTGATGGCCGATCATGTGGGTTATAGGTGATAATGTCGGATTGTTTTCGCTACCCTATGCAGCCATGACCCAATTCGCTCCTCTCCAGAATGACACTTTCTTGCGCGCATTGTTGCGCGAGCCGACCGAATACACGCCTCTTTGGCTGATGCGCCAAGCCGGGCGTTATTTGCCGGAATACCGTGCCACGCGGGCGCGCGCCGGTTCTTTCCTGGGGTTGGCCAAAAATCCCGACTACGCGACTGAAGTCACGCTGCAACCGCTCGACCGTTACGCGCTGGATGCAGCGATTTTGTTTTCCGACATTTTGACGGTCCCCGATGCGATGGGCCTGGGTCTGTACTTCGTCGAAGGCGAGGGGCCGAAGTTCGAGCGTCCGTTGCGCGATGAAAAAGCGGTGATGGCGCTGCAAGTGCCGGATATGGGATCGCTGCAATACGTATTCGATGCGGTCACGCAAATCCGCACCGAACTGGGCGGCCGGGTGCCGCTGATCGGCTTCTCCGGCAGCCCGTGGACGCTGGCCTGCTACATGGTCGAAGGCGGCGGTTCGGATGATTTCCGCCGGGTCAAGGCGATGCTGTACGACCGCCCGGATCTGATGCACCACATCCTGAAGGTCAATGCGGCCACCGTCGCCGATTATCTGAATGCGCAAATCGATGCGGGCGCGCAGGCCGTGATGATCTTCGATACCTGGGGCGGCGCGCTGGCCGATGGCGTGTATCAGCAGTTTTCTCTGTCTTACATGCGTGAAGTGATGCAGCTCCTGAAGCGCGACAAGGATGGCGTGCGCATTCCGTCGATCGTCTTCACCAAGGGTGGCGGCCTGTGGCTGGATCAGATCGCCGATATCGGTTCGGATGCGGTTGGCCTGGATTGGACCGTCAACTTGACCAAGGCGCGTGCGCTGGTCGGCGACAAGGTCGCGCTGCAAGGCAATCTCGATCCGAATGTGCTGTTTGCCAAGCCGGAACAGATCCGCGCCGAAGTGATCAAGGTACTCGACGCATTCGGTACGCCGAGTGCCGGCAACGGCCACATCTTTAATCTGGGCCACGGTATTTCCCAGTTCACGCCGCCCGAAGCGGTGACTGTAATGGTCGAAACTGTACATGAGTACAGCCGGCAACAAAGAGCCTGATTAGGTTTGCTGCGCCGGTGCGTTGCCCGGTGCGGCTTGCAGCGACATTTCGTTTGAAAAACCGCATCCGGCCAGCATTTCAAGCACGTCGCAGCTTTGAAATATCGTACTTATGCACAAAAATAATAAGCATTAGCGGATTTATATTGTTGCATTGAACATGCACTGGATTAATTTTCAAGTGACTGATTTCAAAGGGATTGTTTTGTAATTTCAAGGTGTGCCAGAGGAAGGTAGCCGGTTTTATGATGTGAGTAAAGCAATTTAATTTATATCTGTCCACAAAGTTATCCACAGGCATTGTGCATAAGCGAAAAAGCTCGCAACCGGTCCTGCACTCGATCCAGATAGGCCTTATTCCGTGACCATCATCCGCGTCGCGCTCGATACCCCGCTCGATTTTTGTTTCGATTACCGCTGGTGCCCGCAGGCAAACGCGGCAGAAGCGCCTGCCGCCGCTCTGGTCGGCCAGTTGGCGCTGGTGCCATTTGGCCGGCGCGAAGTGGTCGGATTGATCGTCGCGGTCGATGTCGATACCGAAGTTCCAGACGGCAAACTCAAGGATGTGCTGGCGATTCGGTGCCAGTTGGCGCCGCTGTCGCCGCAATGGCAGGCACTCTGCGCTTTCGCAGCCGATTATTATCAGCGTCCGCTGGGCGAAGTCGCGCTTCCCGGTTTGCCGAAAAATTTGCGGGTGCTGAAAACCACGATGCTCGACCGGGCGCTCAAAAAACTGGCAAAGGCCGGCGTCGCGCACGATGCGACGCCCGCTGCGCTGCCGGTGCTCAATGCGGCGCAGCAGCACGCGGCCGATGTGATTGCCGCAAGCCAGGGCTTCGCCCCATACTTGCTGTACGGGATCACCGGCAGCGGCAAGACCGAAGTCTATTTGCAAGCTGCCGCGAACATCCTGGCACGCAATGACGACGCGCAAATCCTGATTCTGGTACCCGAAATCAACCTGACGCCGCAGCTCGAAGCCAATATCCGCGCCCGCTTTCCCGGCGTCGCGGTCGCCACCTTGCACAGCAGCCTGGCCGAAGGCGAACGCATCGCGCACTGGCTGGCGGCGCATCTGGGCGTCGCGCGCATCGTGCTCGGCACCCGGCTGGCGATCCTGGCGTCGCTGCCGCAGCTCAAACTGATCGTCATCGACGAAGAGCACGATCCGTCTTACAAGCAGCAGGAAGGGTTGCGCTATTCGGCGCGCGATTTGGCCGTCTGGCGCGCGCACCAGCTCGGAATCCCGATCGTGCTCGGTTCGGCTACGCCGTCGCTCGAGAGTTGGCAGCACGCGCAAACCGGCCGCTATCGCAAGCTCGAATTGCGCGAACGGGCGGTTGCGGCCGCCGTATTGCCCACCGTGCGCTTGATCGACATGGAACGTAACAAGCCGGTTGATGGCTTGACGCCGGTTTTGATCTCTGCGTTAAAGCTGCGTTTGGAGCGCGGTGAGCAGTCACTATTGTTTTTGAACCGGCGCGGTTATGCGCCGGTGATCGCTTGTGACGCCTGCGGCTGGATCAGCAATTGCACCCGTTGCACCGCCTTCATGGTGCTGCACAAGCCGGAACACCGGTTGCGCTGCCACCATTGCAGCCTGGAGCTGCGCATCCCGAGATCGTGCCCGACTTGCGGCAATGTCGATTTGCAGCCGCTGGGGCGCGGCACGCAGCGGGTGGAGGAAGGCTTGCAGGCGATTTTTCCGCAAGCCCGGATCACCCGCATCGATGCCGATTCGACCCGCAAGAAGGGCAGCGCGCAAGCGGCATTCGAGACCGTGCATCGGGGCGAGGTCGATATCCTGATTGGCACCCAGATGGTCGCCAAGGGCCATGATTTCAAAAACCTGACGCTGGTCGGCGTGCTCAACCCCGATACCGCGCTGTTCTCGCAGGATTATCGCGCCAGCGAGCGGTTGTTCGCGCAATTGATGCAAGTCGCCGGCCGCGCCGGCCGGGCCGCGCAAAAGGAAGGCGGCAGCGCCGGCGAAGTGTTGATCCAGACCCGTTACCCGCAGCATCCGCTGTACGCGGCGGTGGTCAACCACGATTACGACCATTTCGCTACCGAACTGCTGGCAGAGCGGCAGCAGGCGCACTTGCCGCCTTATCTGTATCAGGCGCTGCTGCGCGCCGAAGCGCGCGAGCTGGAAACCGCGATTGCGTTCTTGCAGCAGGCTGCCAGCGCAATCGAACACCACGGCATCACCATCAACGATCCGATTCCGATGACGATGACCCGCGTGGCCAACGTCAATCGTGCCCAGTTGCTGATCGAATCCCCGTCGCGCCCGGCGCTGCAAGCATTCCTAAAGGTGTGGCTGGCTGCGATACGGAACATCAAGACCCGCGCCAAATGGTCGCTGGAAGTCGATCCGGTCGATATTTGATCGGGCGCGTCAGTGATGTGCCCGCTGGTTATGGTTCTTCGAACGCAGATAAAGAATAAAAACAGGGGGTATGCCAGATATACACTGCATCTGCGCATATTTTATATGCGGGTAATAAAAATACGCGGGTGTGTATGTTGCTTTCTTCAAGGGCAGCGGCGCTGCTTGCAATGTAAAAGAGGGTGCCTGCAGGCACCCTCTTTTACATTCATCGAGTCAGAGCAATCGGAATGAGAACCCGACTGCGGCCGGTTGCAGCATCTCTTTTTTAGAAGCGATGACGCATGCCGACTTGAAACGCTTTGCCTGATTCGCCGCCGGCACTGGTGAAGCCGCCGCCCGCACTGGCTGCGCCTGGCGCGTATTGCGCGTTGTTTTCATTTTTGATATACGCCAACACCGTGTAGATATCGGTGCGTTTCGACAGGTTATGGTCGTAACCGATTGCGTATTGGGTGGCATCGTTGTTGAATGCCGTCTTGTCGTTTTGGCGGCTGACCGAACCCATGATGCGACCGTTGCCGATTTTGTAATGCATACCGACGCTATAGCTGTCGGCGTCGAGCTTGAAGTTTTGTTTCAGCGTGTTGACATAGGAGTTGCGCAACGCCGCCTGCAATGCGGCCGGTTGCGACGCCAGCGTAGGAGCGATGCCGGCATCCCAGGTCAGGCTGGTCAACAGCGGTACCACCACTGAGTTTTCGTTCTTTTGCTTGAGGTAACCGGCGAAGAACTTGAACGGACCGGTCTCATAAGAACCGCCGATGACAGTCGAGATCAAGCCGCTGTTGCCGTATTGGTCCTGGCCATTGTTGTAACCAACGCCGACGTTGAAGCCATTGGCCTTGTACATCACGTTGGCAGCATAGAAGCGCTTGTCGAGCTCGATGTAGCCGGAATTTTTGAAACCATACATCAATGCTGCGGAGATGCCGCTTGGCAATTGAATACGGTATTGCAGCGCTTTCGACGAACGGATCGCGATCCCTGCTGTCAGCAGGCCGGCAGGACCGCTGGTGATGCCGCCCCAGCTGCCGGCGGTGCCGGTCTCGAACGTGTCGGCTCCAGCCAGTACTTCATAACCCGGCGTGTACATGCGTCCGGCCAGCACCGCGCCGACCGGCGTGATCATACCGACCATCGAGGTCCGGTCGAACAGTGCGCCACTGAAGTTGACGATCTTTATTTTCCCAGCTTCCCTTAAAGCTCTTTGGGAACCAGCCAGAAGTGCTGCTCCGGTCGGCGCAACTGCAGCGGCGGTACGATTGGCCACGTCAGCCATGCCGGTAGCGCTGGCGACATATGCGGCGCCAGCGGCGGCTGCCTGGGCCGCAGTTGCTCCGGCTGCCTGCGCTCGCTGCGCTACTGCCGCGGCCACGCCGGCTCTTACCGTTGGCATGGTCGCAGCGCTCAGCACAGGAATGAAATTCATGCCGCGCGACAGCGCAAATCCTTCGTTGTCGCTGATATTGCCGGCTTGATTGGTGCCGTTGTCGATTTCCAGCCGCGCCTCAAGGTTGAAAATGGTTTTATAGCCGCCGCCGAGATCTTCGGTGCCTTTGAAGCCCAGGCGCGAACCGTCGGCGATGCCGCTGACCAGTTTGGTGCGGGTGCCTTCGCCATTGCTCGAAACATGGAGTCCGGCATCCACCAGACCGTAGATGGTGATATTCGATTGCGCCAATACCGGCGCAGCACAGCAGGAGGCAACCAAACCTGCAAGTAATCTTATTTTCATAATGTTTTGTCTCCTAGGGGTTTTACTGCAAAAGAACGGTCGTTCTATTAATTTCTAATTACTATGCCAGTAAACCTATGGGGTGTATAGATTGCGGTCCTGTATTGGCAGCAATATCGGAAATAACGTTGCATAAAAAATACATGCTTGACGGCAAGCATTATGAGCGATGCAGACGTTACGGTAATGCCGTCATTCAATGACGTGAATCAACGGGCGAATTTGCAGCTATGGTCTGATTGATCCATTGCATCGGGCAAGAGGTTTATCTACGAGGGCGGCATGCTTAGGCAACGTGCAAAAGCGTTTGACTTTCTGTTTGATGCGGTGTTTGTGGTCGACATGAATGGAACGGTGATTGATTGGAATCTCGGCGCGGAAAAGCTGTATGGCTGGTCGCGCAAGGAAATCGTGGGCCAGCCGATTACTCTGCTGTATCTGCCCCAAGATTTCCCTTGTTTCAAGCAAGACGTGATGGAAGCGGTGCTGTTGCAAGGGCACTGGGCGGGAGAAATGCGGATGCGACGCAAGGATGGTCGCCGGGGCTACACCGAATCGGCGGTGGTGCCGCTGGAGGATGGCAACGGCAAAATCATTGGCGTCATCAGCATCAATCGCGATATTACCGCGCGCATCGAAGCCGAGCGGCACCTCAAATATCTGGCATTCAATGATCCGCTCACCGGAATCGGCAACCGCGAACTGGCGCTGGAGCGGCTCAAGCATGCGATGCTGCAGGTGCCGCGGCGCGGCACCCATGTGGCGCTGATTTTTATCGATCTGGATAACTTCAAGCAAATCAACGATGTGTTCGGCCATGCGGCCGGCGATGCAGTGTTGCGCGAAGTCGCGCACCGTCTGAGGGAAACCTTGCGCGCGGCCGATACCGTGGCCCGGCTCGGCGGCGATGAATTCCTGCTGATTGCCGAAGACTTGAGCGGCCGCCCGGAGGCGCAAGAAGCCATCGATCGCATTGCGCTAGCACTAGCGCGGCCGCATCTGCTCAACGGCCAGGATTTCAACGTCGAAGCGAGTATCGGCTTAGCGCTTTATCCGGACGATGCCGGCGATGCCGAGACTTTGCTGCGCTGTGCCGATGAAGCGATGTACCGTATCAAGCGCACCCGCAAGCACAGTTGTTAGGACTACGCGCAAGCGCTATCGTCCCCTCGCTGCAGCATATTCCCGTCCGTTGTTACAATCAATTCCCCGGAGCCTCTGTCGTCACGCTCCGAATTCGGCTGTGCAGCTCCCTTGTGCAGCCGGCCCGCTCACCATGTTTATGGAGGTTTTATGCATGTACGCACTGTTGTAATGTTGGTGGCGCTGGCTTGCGTGGCGTTGTTCGCGGCAGTCAACTGGAGCGCCATCATGGCGCCGACCACGCTGTCGTTCATCTTTACCACCGTGCAGGCGCCGCTGGGCCTGATCTTGCTGACGGCAACCGCGTTGCTGGCGGTATTGTTTCTGGCTTTCATCGTCACCATGCAAACGTCGGGGATCATGGAAACTCGCCGCCTGCACAAAGAGGTGGAAAACCAGCGCAAGCTAGCCGATCAGGCGGAGGCGTCGCGCTTCACCGAGTTGCGCAATTACCTGACAGCCGAGCTGCAGAAAATGGCGCAGGAAAATGCCAGCACAGCAGCCAGCCTGGAAGCGCGGTTGCGCGAAACCGACCAGGACTTGCGCGCCACCCTCGAGCAAACCGGCAATAGCCTGGCGGCCATCATTAGCGAACTCGACGATCGTTTGCAGCGCAACGGCAATCCGGCCACCTCCGCACATCCGCTGCAACTCGGAAGTTAAGTCGTTTGCCAGGCGCGCACCATTTTTCACAAGGAATCCGGATGTTTGGAAAAAATTTACTGGAATCGATCTCCTTTCAAGAGCTGCTATCGACTTACGTCATACCGTGGGGCTTGAATATCCTGTTTGCGCTGGCGATTTACTTCATCGGCCGCATGCTGGCCAAAATCCTGGTGCGGCTGATGGGCAAGTTGCTGTACAAGTCCGGCACCGACGTGATGCTGGTCGATTTTTTCAAGGCGATCGCACATGCTGCATTGCTGCTGCTGGTGATCGTCGCCGCACTGGACCGGCTCGGGGTGAATACCACTTCGCTGGTGGCCATGCTCGGTGCCGCCGGCCTGGCAGTGGGACTGGCGCTGCAAGGCTCGTTGCAGAATTTTGCCGCCGGCGTGATGCTGCTGCTGTTTCGTCCGTTCAAGGCAGGCGACTATGTCGAAGTGGCCGATTGCGCCGGCGCGATCGAGACCATCGGCATCTTTACCACCACTTTGCGTAGCGTGGACAACAAGGAAATCATTATTCCCAACGGCTCCATCTACAAAGGCAACATCACCAATTATTCCGCCCGCAGCACGCGCCGCATCGACCTGAGCATCGGCGTCGGCTACAACGCCGATCTGTGTGCAGTCAAGCGGATCCTGGTAGAGATTGTGCAGGCCGAAGAGCGGGTTTTGAAAGACCAGGAATCATTGGTTGCAGTAAACGAACTGGCTGAAAGCCGCGTGCTGTTCGTGGTGCGCGCATGGGTCAAATCGGACGATTATTGGCCGGTCAGGTTCGCGCTGAACGAAACCATCAAGCTGGCTTTCGACGACCACGGCATCAGCATGTCGCCGCCCCAAATGAGCGTGCATTTGAGCCCGGCTCCAACCCCCTGAAATGCATTTTCGCATTTTCAATAAATAGGCAGTATGCCAAAAAACATCAGTGTTTCCGCATGTAAAACAAGCGGTTCATAAAAATACTGTTGGGTGTATATTGCGTCAGCCGAGAGGCTCTGCGAGTTCGCCCTGCGCCGCCAGGATCCGGATAATGTCGATGGTGTCGTTGTCGGCCGCAAGATACGCCGAACGGCGGTATTCGTTGTACATTTCATTGGCGGCATCGACCGGCGCATCCTGGCCGTCGTCATACTCGAAACGCACTGACAGCGCGTCCGGTTGTTCTTCTTCGATGCGCATGACCAGGTTGGATGCGGTGGTAAGTTCGCCTTGCGCCGGCACTGCGTAATGCACCTGTTCCAATAGATGGAACGTGACGCGATCGCGGATTATCAGATCGCCGTACCGCAGTTCGCGCGTCACCGCGCTATCGGTCGGATCAAATAGGTCGCACTGATCCAGATGCGGCATGAACAGCTTGGGCGACTTTGCCCGCAGCACCAGTCCCAGCCACAATTGCTGGCGCGTCAATGGCGCAAGCTGGGGGTTATGCGGATTGTTGACTTCAATGGTGTGGCTGAATTTCATGGAATTTTCTGGCAAAAGGCGGCGTGCCGGTGCAGCCGCAATAGCACCATGGTAAATCAGTGCGGGCAATCGGGTGTGACCGGATACCCCGATTGCCTGATCTGGGTCAACCGACCCCGCCATCATTGATGCGGCTTCATGCGGGTGCTGTCCCGGCATTCTGCATCGTTGATCGCAGCTATTGATCCGGCACGATGAAGTCTCTATTTCATCGCGCCCATTTTTCACCCTCTCCCGCAAGGAGAGGGCCGGGGGTGAAGCAGGGGTTTCGGATGGCATGCCATCCGCCTGCGTAACGGTATCCGCTTGCAAGCGGATACGCGCACTGCAAGTGAGGGGGATGCGGCTCCATATTTATTCGTGCCGCATCATAGGCCGGCAGCGCCGACCTGGGGTTTAGAACTCTTCCCAGTCGCTATCCGATGCCGGGGCAGCCGGTGCAATTGCGCGCCGTTTGGCGGGTGCGCTGGCAGGCTTGCCTGTCTTGACTATAGCCGGCGGTTTGGCAGACGGTATGCCGGCTGGCCGGATGCGTACGGCAGCAGCGGCGGCCGGCATGTTCGACAGTTTAAAGACGCTCACTACCTGCGCCAGATGAATCGCCTGCTCCTGCAGCGCTTCGGACGCGGCCGCCGCTTCTTCCACCAGCGCCGCATTTTGCTGCGTGACTTCATCCATTTGCGTCACCGCCTGGTTGACTTGCTCGATGCCGCTGCTTTGCTCCTGGCTCGCCGCAGTGATTTCGCCCATGATGTCGGCCACCCGCTTGACCGAGCTGACGATCTCTTCCATCGTCGCACCGGCCTGGTCGACCAGCTTCGCGCCCTGGTCAACTTTTTCGACCGAGTCGCCGATCAGCGTCTTGATTTCCTTCGCGGCGGACGCGCTGCGCTGCGCGAGATTGCGCACTTCGGTGGCGACTACCGCAAAACCGCGGCCCTGTTCGCCGGCGCGCGCCGCTTCGACTGCCGCATTCAACGCGAGGATATTGGTCTGGAACGCGATGCCGTCGATGACGCCGATGATGTCGGCGATCTTGCCGGCCGACGCATTGATCGCATTCATCGTGTCGACCACTTGCGCGACCACCGCGCCGCCTTTTTGCGCCACCGACGAAGCGGACGCCGCCAGCTGATTGGCCTGGCGCGCATTGTCGGCATTTTGCTTGACCGTCGACGTCAGTTCTTCCATCGAGGCGGCGGTTTCTTCGAGCGTGCTGGCCTGTTCTTCGGTGCGCGACGACAGGTCCATGTTGCCGGCGGCGATCTGGCCGGAAGCAGTGGCGATCGAATCGGTGCCGCTGCGCACATTGCCGACGATGGTAGCCAGATGATCGCGCATGCTGCGCATCGCAAACAGCAGGCTGGATTGGTCGCCTGCCTGGAGTTGGATTTCCACCGCCAGGTCGCCGGCGGAAATTTTTTCGACAATCGAGGCTGCATACGCCGGTTCGCCGCCGAGTTGGCGCAGCAAGCCGCGGGTGATCAAGAGATTGATGAAGGCCGCCAGCAGGCTGAACAAGACGATAGCGCCGCTGAGCAAGTAACTGGTAGTGGTCAATTTTGCAGCGCGGTTCGTGAGAATTGTTTCCAGCTCCACCAGTGCGACTTCATTGAACTTGAACTGGGTGTCGATTGCGACGGTGAACTGACTGAAATAATCGGCAGAGGAAAACTGCAGTTGTTCCGCCTTGATGATCTCGTTTTGCACCAGCTGAATCGCCTGATTGGCGGTGGCGATCGCCGCTTGGCCGGGGGTGGCCAGTTTGTCCCTGAGTTGCGGATTGCGCGAAGTCACGCTGTCGAGCGCATCGTTCAGACTCTGGTAGCGCTCGTTGGCCTTATCGATCAGCGCGATGATTTTCATCCGGTCTTCCACTGCGATGCTGTGCGCAGCCAGCAAACCGGCGCCTTTGGCCCGGGTTTGGCCAAAGATTTCGGCCAGCATCGGCGCTTGCATCAGTGCCGCATCGATCAAGTAATTACTCTGCGCTTCGGGGTCGAAGCTGAGCCCGTAATGTTCCATCAGCAACCCCTTGACCCGGAACAGCTGGCCAATCATCGCAGTATGCTCGGCGAAGCTTTCCGGCGCTGAAATTGCGCCTTGCCCGACCTTGCCCTTGAGGGCGTTCCAGTTATCCTTGTCTTGCTGCCAGGCGCTGGAGATTGCTGCGGATTTCACGTTTTTTTGCAGTTCGGCTTCGAGCGCGGCAAAAGCTTGATCGGTTTCTTCCATCTTGGCAGCCCGTTTCGGCTGCGCGGCGGCATTGCCTCCCAGCGCCATCGCCGACAGGCCGCGGTGCTGTTGCGCCAGTTGCAGCGTCTTCAGCACCAGGCGTATCGGAGCCAGCCCCTGCCTTTCCAATTTGGCGGCACTGATGACTTTGCCGGATTCGTTCAAATACAAGATGAATGGTGCGGCAACCAGGACCACGCCGAATAATCCCAGAATGGCGAATTTTTGCCACAGTCGCAGTCGGTTTAATAGCGCATTCATTGTGTTGAGCTTCCTTTTGGATAGTGGTGTTGATGACGCAATTGCGCAATTGCGCAATTGGCGACCGGTCGGTGTTGTCATTCCATTTGCCGCATGTTCCGGGCCGCTATCTGGCACGCGCGTCATGGTACGACACAAAATATTTCTCAGGAACTATAACTTGTAATAGCAGTGAAAAAATTGCTCCACGTTAAGTAAGTCACAGAAGTGCAGTTGCCTGCAGCTCCTCCGCTCCTTTTCCTGTGGATGGCGTAACGCGAGTGTCCTGTGCCTGGTTGCTGAACCATTCGCCTTGTCAGGATTGCTTCGGCGCGTACTACCGCATAGAATGCGCGCATGTTTTTGCGTAAAAATTTCCGGGTGGCATTGATATGGACCGTATTGCTTGCGGTCTTTTTCAACATTGCGCTGCCCACCATGGCTGCGGTGCGCGCGCCCGCGGATGCGGGTGCCTTCGCGGAAGTCTGCGGCGCTTCCGGCATTCAGCGCATGGCGCTGGCAAGCGACGGGCATGCGACGGAAAAACATGCGGACATGCTGCACGATGGGCACTGTTTGCTTTGTATCGTGCAGATTGCCGGATGCCGCTTACCCGACAACGCCGCAGTCCTGCCGATGCCGGCACGATTGGCCTACCTGGCGCAAGTTTTGCCGCCGGTCGCTTTCCCCCGGCCTACGCCTTGCCTGATTCCGCCGTCGCAGGCGCCTCCCGTTTTTTCCTGAAAAACCATCGCTGTGCCAACGCATCGCTGCCAGCATCCGGGGCTGACCCGGTTCACAGTGTGCAGGCGCACGTTCTCTGCGGCTCCATCGTTGATTGCACAGGCAATTGACGCGGCTGCCGCCGTGCTCGTCATGAGCTCTCGCATTTCAGGAAATACCATGTTGAAACTGTTCATTCTTACGCCTCTCGCTTGCGCGATCGGGGTCTTGTTCAATAACGCTGTCGCACAAACCGTTCCCGAGCCTTCTTCGCAATTGCCGGAAGTGGTGATCACTGCGGCAAAAATGTCGCTGCCGCTGACGATCGTCACCGATCCCAAGGCGCCGCGCCAACCGGTGCCCGCGCACGACGGTGCCGATTACTTGAAGACCATCCCCGGCTTTTCGGTCATCCGCAAAGGCGGCACCGACGGCGATCCGGTGCTGCGCGGCATGGCCGGTTCGCGCCTGAATATTTTGCTCGACGGCCAGCAGATACTCGGCGGCTGCGGCGGCCGCATGGACCCGCCGACCGCTTACGTTTTCCCAGAAGCCTATGACCGCATCACCGTGCTCAAGGGGCCGCAAACGGTGCTGTACGGCGCCGGCAATTCGGCCGGCACCGTGCTGTTCGAGCGCACGCCGCCACGCTTCACGGCCACCGAAGTCAAATTCAACGGCAGCCTGATGGTGTCGAGCTTCGGTCGCCACGATGAAGTGGCCGATGTGCTGTATGGCAACCAGAACCTGTATCTGCGCGCGGGCGCCACGCATTCGCAGGCCGACGATTACAAGGATGGCGACGGCCGCTCGGTGCATTCGCACTATGCGCGCTGGAGCACCAACGCGGCGCTTGGCTTGACGCCGGATGCAAACACGCTGCTGGAGCTGTCGCTGGCCCGCAGCGATGGCGAGGCGGCCTATGCGGATCGCGGCATGGATGGCGCCAGGTTCGCGCGCGAGAATGTCGGGTTCAAATTTGAAAAGCGCAATATTTCGCCGCTGATCGAGAAACTGGAAGCGAACATCTACCGCAACTACATCGATCACGTGATGGACAATTACAGCCTGCGCCCGATGCCGAAAATGCAAATGCTCAGCAATCCCGACCGCACCACGTCGGGCGCGCGCATGGCCGCCACGCTGCGCCTGGCCGAAGCCGACCAGCTGACGGTGGGCACCGACGTGCAGGAAAACGTCCACACTTTCCGCTCCGGCACGATGTACCGGAGCATGCCGCGGGTGGAAGATGCGAGTTTCCGTAACTTCGGCCTCTTCGGCGAACTCACGCACCAGCTTGCCGACGACGACCGGGTGATTGCCGGGTTGCGCGCGGACCGCTGGCATGCGGCAGATTCGCGCGCCAAGATCGCTGCGCAAACCAATCCGACTGCCAATACCGAGCGCAACCAAACGCTGAAAAGCGGATTTGCGCGCTATGAGCGCGATCTCGGCAACCAGCCGGTCACGCTGTTCGCCGGCATCGGCCATACCGAGCGCTTCCCCGATTACTGGGAGCTGATTTCGAAGGAAAGCGCCGATTCGCTGAGCGCCTTCAATGCCAGGGCGGAGAAAACCAACCAGATCGATATCGGCGCGATCTATCAATCGGACGCGCTGCATGTGTCGGTATCGGGCTTCTACAGCAAGGTCGATGATTTCCTTCTGACCCAGTCGCAGATCGTGAAAGGCGCGCGCAAAGGCTTGACCATAACGCGCAACATCGACGCCACTACCTGGGGCGGCGAACTGGGCGTGACTTACGCGCTCAACCCGCTGTGGAAAGTCGATGGCACGCTGGCGTATGTGCGCGGCGACAACGATACCGACAGCACCGCGCTGGCGCAGATGCCGCCGCTGGAAGTGCGCTTGGGCTTGAACTACGACGACAAGACCTGGTCGTTCGGGCCATTGCTGCGCCTGGTCGCCAAGCAAGACCGGTTTGACATCAACAAGGGCAATATCGTCGGCCAGGACTTGGGTGGCACGCCGGGCTTTGCGGTGTTCTCGGTCAATGGCGGCTGGAAGCCGAAGAAAGGCGTGCTGCTGTCGGCCGGCATCGACAATCTGTTCGACAAGACCTATGCCGAACATTTGAGCCGCAACGGTGCGATGGTCGCCGGTTACACGCAGACCATGCGCATCAATGAGCCGGGGCGCACGCTCTGGCTGAAGGCGCAAATCGCGCTCGATTGAGCAGCGTTGTCCGGCAGCGCGTTCGCTGATCGCGTTGCCGGAACGAGGGAAGGGGGGCGCACAGAGTGCGCTGGCGGCTCCGGGCAGCAACCGCGGAGACTTTTCCGGCGCTGCTACAATGAGCCGCTTGTTTTCTTTGTCTTCCTCACGCCCGCATGTCACATTCCCCGCAGTTTGGTCTCAATATCCCGCAAAGCGAAGCCGTTCACTACATGGATGGGCCGTGCCTGGTGCTGGCCGGTGCCGGTTCCGGCAAGACTCGCGTGATCACGCAAAAGATCGCGTACCTGATCGAAAATTGCGGCTACGACGCGAAAAACATCGCCGCGCTGACCTTTACCAACAAGGCCGCGCTGGAGATGCAGGAACGGATCGCCAAGCTGCTCAAGGAGCCGCGCCAGGCCAAGCAATTAACGGTCTCGACCTTCCATTCGCTGGGCGTGAAAATCCTGCGGCAAGAGGCCAAGTCGCTCGGACTGAAAGACCGTTTCTCGATCATGGACAGCGACGATTGTTTTTCACTGGTGCAGGATTTGGCGATCACCACCGACAAGCAACTGATCCGTCGCATCCAGAATGCGATGTCGCTATGGAAAAACGGCTTGGTCGACCCCGATGCCGCGCTGAATCAGGCCAAAGACGAAGACGAGGCGCAGGCGGCACGGATTTACCGCAATTATGTGGCCACGCTGTCGGCGTATCAGGCGGTCGATTTCGACGATTTGATCCGGCTGCCGGTCGAACTGTTTCGCAGCGACGATGCGGTGCGCGACAAATGGCAGCGCCGGCTGCGCTACCTGCTGGTCGATGAATACCAGGACACCAATACCTGCCAGTACGAACTGGTCAAGCTGCTGGTCACCGGGCCCGGCAAAAAGCCGCTGTTTACTGCGGTGGGCGACGACGATCAGGCGATTTACGCATGGCGCGGCGCAACCATCGAAAACCTGAAGCAGTTGCAGGTCGATTTCCCCGACCTGCGCGTGATCAAGCTGGAACAGAACTACCGTTCGACCACCCGCATCCTGCAAGCGGCGAATGCGGTCATTTCCAACAATCCGAAACTGTTCGAGAAGGAACTGTGGTCTGAGCACGGCCAGGGTGAGCCGATCAAGGTGCTCGGCATGAGCGACGACGAGCAAGAGGCGGAGCAAATCGCGATCCTGATTTCCGCGCACCGTTTCGAACGCCGCACCCAGTTTTCCGATTACGCGATCCTGTACCGCGGCAACCATCAGGCGCGCGTGATCGAACAGTCGCTGCGCAAGGAGCGCATTCCGTACACGATCTCGGGCGGCCAGAGCTTCTTCGACAAGGCCGAGATCAAGGATATCGTCAGCTATCTGCGCCTGGTCGCCAACCAGGACGACGATCCGGCGTTCATCCGCGCGGTCACCACGCCCAGGCGCGGCGTCGGCCAATCGACGCTGGAAACACTGGGCAAAGTCGCCGGGCAATGGCAATGCTCGCTGTTCGAAGCGGTGTTCAAAGGCGGCATCGAGGGCCAGCTGGCCGACCGCCAGCTGCATCCGCTGCGCACCTTTTGCACCTTCATCAATCAGCTCGAAGCGCACGCGCACCGCGAGGGACACGCGGCTGAATTGCTCGACGACATGATGAAAGAAATCAATTACGAAAGCTATCTGTACGACAGCTTCGATGATCGCCAGGCCCAGAGCAAATGGCAGAATACGCTCGACTTCACCACCTGGCTAAAGGAAAAAGGCAGCGGCAAGGGTAAAAACGGCGACGGCAACGATGCCGAAAAAAGCTTGCTCGACCTGACCCAGATGGTGGCGCTGATGACGATGCTGGAAGGGCGCGACGAAGAGCCCGATGCAGTGCGGATGTCGACGCTGCATGCATCGAAGGGACTGGAATTTCCGCATGTATTTCTGGTCGGCGTCGAAGAAGGCATCCTGCCGCACAAGGGCGACCCGGATGCGCCGATCGAAACCCTGGGCGCCCGGATCGAAGAGGAGCGCCGCCTGATGTACGTCGGCATCACCCGCGCCCAGCGCACGCTGCACGTCAGCTGGTGCAAGAAGCGCAAGCGGGCGCGCGAAAGCGTGCACTGCGACATTTCGCGCTTTATCAAGGAAATGAAGCTCGATGAAGGCGATGCGGCGCCGACCGAAGCCGAAATTCTGACGCCGCAGCAGCGGCTGGCGAATTTGAAATCCTTGTTGAGCAAGCCCAAGCCGGCCTGAACCAGCGGCTGCAATTACGGAAAATTACGGGAATGCCGGGGTATGCGGCTCTTCGCCGCCGAAGCGTATTTCCGGGTGACGAAGGGCGATCATTTCCTCGACTTCGCGCACCCGCCGGTAGGGCAGATCGACGATTAGCAGCACCCGGCCGCGTTCTATGTCTGCCTGATATGCGTTCAGGTGCGCATTCGGAATCGCGGCTGCCACCATGCCCGATACCCAAGAGCCGAACAATGCGCCGCCGACGGTGGTGCCCAGAATCGCCAGGGTTGCCAGCCGCGAGCCTTCCAGCGGAAACAGCGCCAGCAGCATGCCGATTACCAAACCGGTAAAAGCGCCCACCACCACGCCCCGTTCCAGGCCATGAATCACATCGGTTTTTTGCAGCACGCCGACTTCCGGCATGTCCGGCGGCAAGGTGCCGTCCCTGGCCAAGAAGCGGATATGCTTTTCCCCGATCCTGGCGAGCAGCAATTCGTTGAGCAGGGTCCGGGCTGCTGCTATATCCGGTAGCGTGTAATACAGACGGTGTCGCATCACATTCTCCTTCCGACAGTGGGCCGTTGCTCTAGTTATAGTAAAGGCAGAAGTCGTCTACAAAGAGGAATTTTCACTCCTGCCGCATTATGCGAATTGGGGGGAGTATGGGCATAAACGTATTCATTTCCACAAAATAATATTGCGGAGAAAATTTATACAGGGGCCTGTATGTGGCAGGCGCCTCCATTCCGTCAGCACCGGTTTGCGCTGGCTTTAGCGGGAAATTTCCCAATCCGCATTCGCTTGCATATGGCTTTCCCTGGCATCTTCGACCATCCTGCGATGCGCAATGCGTTTCCGCATCAATTGCGCGTGTTGCTCTGCAGTCATCGGCGGCGCAGTCATCAATTCCTTCAATTGCGCAGTGCTGCTGTAATTGTTTTTAATGATACGGTCCATAGCTGTTACCTCCGTCATTGACCATCAATCTAAACCTTCGGTATCGGCTTGGCAGCCTGTGCCGAACGAGCACATGTCGTTGTCATTTGCACCGTGAGGTTTATCAAACTTGCAAATTTGCAACGAATCAAGCATTCGATACTAGCATAAGCTTTTTCCGCGAGACGTTTGGGCGACGGATAAGCGTGACGCACATCAGACTGGATACGGGATTTTAAAAAAGATGGGTCTGGATCGGGATCGGGCGCGCTTCCCATTGCGCCGCATAGCCGGAGAACGGGAACGCGTGCTGCTGCCGGCACCAGGCCTGCAGTTGCGCGAAAGAGTCATGGCCCTGTGCCTGCGCAAATGCTTCTGCCTGCGCGGTCGTCAGGTCGCGGCCATCGACGGCCATCAGGTCGCCCCACAGCAATACCGGTTGCACCGCGCAGAGGCGGCCTTGCGCGATCAGCACGCGATCCTTCTTGCCGCTGCCGCAATACAGTTGGACCCGGTTGCCGATTGCCGGCATCTTGCCGCTGGCAGGCAACACCGCAATGATCCGGTTCTTGCGCCCGCTGGTAATTTCAGGCGCCAGCGCGGCAGGGAAATAATAATCAAGCATCAACACTCCAGAAACAATCAGGTAGCAGCCTTGCACCGGGCCGCAGCCGAATATGCGGCATTTTGGCGCGGGAAGCAATCCATGATTGCCGTCACCCTGACGTGCAAATACCGTCCGCAGCAAGTTTTCCGCAAGTTAGGAGCCGTGAGGAAATAAGAGTTACGTTTGGGCGGATTCTGGCGGGATGCGATGCAAGGCGTGAGGAGGAGTCATAGCGCGCTATGGCGACGACGAGCAACGCTGCAGCGCGCCTGCCAGAGCCGATCCAAATGTGACAGTTATTTTTGAACGACTCCTTAGCAACGCATCCCTGCGGCTGCGCGTTAGGCTGGGGAACATGCCAGTATAATTGCGCCCATCGATTAATTTATCGCGGGCGGTCACGCCGTCGCGCCCCATTTGCCCATGCTTGCCGACCAAAAACAACAGATTCTCGACCTTTTCAATGCAGCGCTTGCGCCTTTGCTGGCCGGCACCGAAGTGCAGGCGAACATCACGTTGGAGCGTCCGCGCGATCCCGCGCATGGCGATTGTGCATGCAATATCGCGATGCAATTGGCCCGTCAGCTAAAGAAAAACCCGCGCGAACTGGCGCAGGCGATCGTGGCCGCCTTGATGGAACACGCCGCACCCGGAAATCTGATCGATGCGGCCGAAATCGCCGGGCCCGGCTTCATCAATTTGCGCCTGTCGGCCGCCGCGCGACAATCGGTGGTCAAGACCGTGCTGACCGAGGCTGCGCAGTACGGCAAAAGCACGCTTGGCGCCGGCCAGAAGGTGGTGGTCGAATTCGTCTCCGCCAACCCGACCGGTCCGCTGCATGTCGGCCACGGCCGCCAAGGGGCGCTGGGCGATGCGCTGGCCGCGCTGCTTGATGCGCAGGGTTTTGAAGTCACGCGCGAATTCTATTACAACGACGCCGGGGTCCAGATCGGCAACCTGGCGCTGTCGGTGCAGGCCCGCGCGATGGGTTTGACGCCGCTTGATGATGCTTGGCCGGCGTCGGCCTACAACGGCGACTACATCGATGAGATCGCGCAGGATTTCCTGGCCGGCAAGACGGTTGCTGCCAGCGACGGCGCACCGGTAACCGCCAGCGGCGCGGTCGACGACATCGAATCGATCCGCCAGTTTGCGGTCACTTACTTGCGCCGCGAGCAAGACCTGGACTTGCTGGCCTTCGGCGTCAAGTTCGACAATTACTATCTGGAATCGTCGCTATACAGCGACAGCAAGGTCGCCGCCACCGTCGATACGCTGGTCAAGGCCGGCAAGACCTACGAGCAGGATGGCGCGCTGTGGCTGCGCACCACCGACTACGGCGACGACAAGGACCGCGTGATGAAAAAGTCCGACGGCACCTTTACCTACTTCGTGCCGGACGTCGCCTACCACATCACCAAATGGCAGCGCGGCTATACCAAGGCGATCAACGTCCAGGGTTCCGACCACCACGGCACCATCGCCCGCGTGCGCGCCGGGTTGCAGGCAGTCGACCTGGGCATTCCGGCCGGTTATCCGGATTACGTGCTGCACAAGATGGTGACCGTGATGAAAAACGGCGAAGAGGTGAAAATCTCCAAGCGCGCCGGCTCGTACGTGACGGTGCGCGACCTGATCGAATGGTCGGCCGGCGAAAACAACGCGGGCGACCTGACGCGCGGGCGCGATGCGGTGCGGTTTTTCCTGATTTCGCGCAAGGCCGACACCGAATTCGTGTTCGATGTCGATGTCGCGCTGGCGCAATCGGACGAAAATCCGGTGTATTACGTGCAGTACGCGCATGCGCGGATCTGCCGCATGCTGGAACTGTGGGGCGGCGACACGGCCACCCTGGCAGCGGTCGATCTGGCGCCGCTGACGGCCCCGCGCGAAGCAGCGCTACTGGCCAAGCTGGCCGAGTATCCTGAAGCGCTGCAACATGCGCTGGAAGAGCTGGGCCCGCACCAGGTGGCATTTTATCTGCGCGATTTGGCGGGGGAATTGCATAGCTACTACAATGCGGAACGGGTGCTGGTGGATGACGCAGCACTGAAGATGGCACGGCTGGCGCTGGTATGCGCGACCCGGCAGGTATTGCAAAACGGCCTGGCGCTGATCGGCGTCTCGGCTCCAGAAAAGATGTAATCGGAAAAAGTATGGCAATGCATTCAAAAAACACCCCTAATGTCCGTAGCAGTGCCCGCACTAAAACCCGCAACGGGCAATGGGGCGGCACCTTGCTGGGCCTGATCATCGGGCTGGTGATCGGCCTCGGGATTGCGCTGGCTGTCGCCTTGAGCATCACCAAGACCGGGTTGCCGTTCATTAGCAAGGGTGCGCAGCCGCGGGCCGCCGAAGGCAGCAGCGGCGCTATTGTGGCCGATCCCAACAAACCGTTGTACGGCAACAAGGATGCGGCCAAGGAAGCGGCCAACAACTTCGCCAAACCGGCCGAAGACGCTGTGCCGATGGTCGGCTTGCCGCCGCCGGAACCCGAACCGCACGTTGCCGCCAAGCCGGCAACCGAATCCGGCAAGGCCCCGGTAGTGGAAAAATCGGTGACTGAAAAATCCGCTGCCGCCAAGCCCGATACCGGCGAAGACAAATACACTTACTATCTGCAAGCAGGCGCATTTCGCGAGCAGGCCGACGCCGACAATACCAAGGCCAAGCTGGCGCTGCTCGGCTTCGAGGCGCGTGTGACGCCGCGCCTGTCCGATAGCGGCACCCTGTATCGGGTGCGGGTCGGTCCGTTCGCGCAGACTGAAACCATGAACCGTATCCGCGAAAAGCTGTCAGAAAATGGCGTCGACGTCGCAGTCGTGCGTGTCCCTAAATAAACTGGAAAAGGAAAGCCCCATGCGTTTGTTGCCTAGATTGTTCGTCACCCTTGGTTTGAGCTTGCTGGCATTGTCAGTGAGTGCGGCTCCCGATAATCCGAAAAACGGCGTCGATTTCCGTACTTTGGACAAGGCGCAGCAGACCGCCTCGGGCAAAAAAGTGGAAGTCACCGAATTCTTTTGGTACAGCTGCCCGCATTGCCATGCATTCGAACCATCGCTGGAAAACTGGGTCAAGAAACAGGGCGACAATATCGTCTTCAAGCGGGTGCCGGTCGCCTTCAATGAATCCTTCGTGCCGCAGCAGCGCCTGTACTACGCGCTGGAAGCGCTCGGGCTGACCGCACAACTCAATCCGAAAGTGTTTAACGCGATCCACGTCGAACGCCAGGCGCTCGACAAGGATGCATCGATTGCCGACTTTATCGCCAAGCAAGGCGTGGACAAGCAGAAATTCGTCGCAATGTACAATTCCTTCGGAGTCCAGGCCAAAGTGCGCATCGCCAGCCAGTTGCAGGCCGCTTACAAGATCGACGGCGTACCGACCGTCGCCATCGGCGGACGCTACATCACCTCGCCTTCGATTGCCGGCGCCGGCCTGAGCGGCAAGCAGTCCGAAGAAGCATTGCAGGTAGCCGCACTGAAGGTGATGGATTACCTGGTGGCGAAATCTGCCAGAGAGCTAGGCGAAGCGGGCAAGCCGATAGTCGCTTCCGCACCGACGCTGAAGAAATAAAATCTTCCTGTTGTAAAAAAATCCGCCATTGTTGCCAATGGCGGATTTTTTTTGGACGTAACGCAGCCTGCACGCATCCATCATTTATTCGTATCTATTCAGCCTACTATGAA
>Ga0366804_1002_pt1 | contig 68711 bp, 64 predicted proteins | sample BONcelN113001F15_FD_207035 | JGI IMG/M metagenome (GOLD analysis project Ga0366804, IMG submission 207035) | Enriched cells from coal bed in the Powder River Basin, Montana, United States - BONCAT cells N11 rep3 HSBNCT.N11.300.1.F15 ...
CGAGATGCATCAAAACCAAAAAATCAAGGAATCTTATGACAAGCCGCAGCGCTGATAACCCGCTTTGGAACCGCGACCTTGAACCTACCTCCGTCGCCCAGCGTACTTGGACTGCGACGCACTACACAGCACTGTGGATATCCATGGCAGTCTCTGTTCCTGCGTATATGCTGGCTGCCGGGTTAATGAGCGAAGGGATGAATTGGTGGCAGGCGGTGTTGACGGTGTTCCTGGGTAACGTAATTGTGCTGGTGCCTATGGTGCTGGTCGGGCATGCGGGAGCCAAGCATGGCATTCCATATCCCGTCTTGGCGCGCACTGCGTTTGGCGTCAGAGGCGCGATGTTGCCGGCGATTTTGCGTGCAATCGTCGCTTGCGGCTGGTTCGGCATCCAGACATGGCTGGGTGGGCAAGCGATTTATACGATCCTCAACGTACTGACCGACCATGCTCTGGTTGGCAATCCGTTACCGGTATTAGGCATCAATATTGGGCAATTGATATGTTTTTTGCTGTTCTGGGCTTTGCATATTTATTTCATCACCAAAGGTACCGATTCAATTCGTTGGATGGAAACGGTAGCGGCACCGCTTTTATTGCTATCAAGCATTGCATTGGTATGGTGGGCTTACAGTAAAGCGGGTGGTTTCGGGCCGATGTTGTCATCGCCCTCACAATTTGAGGTTGGCGGCAAGCGGGCCGGCCAGTTCTGGTTGGTTTTCTGGCCTTCGCTGACTGCGATGGTAGGTTACTGGGCTACATTGGCATTGAATATTCCGGATTTCACTCGTTTTGCACGTAGTCAGCGTGATCAGATAGTGGGGCAGGCTCTGGGCTTGCCAGTGCCCATGGGTTTGCTTTCGCTGGTCGCGGTTCTGGTAACTTCTGCTACGGTTGTGATCTACGGCGAAGCGATTTGGGACCCTGTTGTATTGACCGGGAAAATGGGAGGGATTTCTGTTGTTATCGCGTTGATCGCACTGATTATCGCCACCATTACCACTAATCTCGCAGCCAACGTAGTGTCGCCCGCTTATGATTTTTCGAATCTGGCACCGAGTAAAATTTCTTTTAAGATGGGTGGTTATATTACTGCTGGTATCGGACTGGCGATGTTTCCATGGAAAATTCTCGAGACCACCAAGGGGTACATTTTTACTTGGTTGATCGGGTATGGCGGGTTGCTGGGGCCGATTGCCGGCATCATGATGGTCGATTATTTTCTGGTCCGGCGCACCGAGATCAATCACGATGCTTTGTATGAAATGCACGGGGAATACAGTTACCATAAAGGCTGGAATTTCCGTGCGGTGCTTGCGCTGGTAATCGGCGTGCTGCCGAACCTTCCTGGCTTTTTCAAGGCGGCCGGCTTCATTGAAAGCGTGGCACCGATTTTCGAGCAGTTGTATACCTATGCATGGTTTGTCGGTTTGCTCGTCGCCGCGGTGGTATATGGCACACTGATGTATCGCGGCAAGTCACACTAATAATCATTATGCGCGGCTTCAATTCCTGCCGAGCATTAACAGAACGGGCTTATGAAACAAGATAATCGTTTTCCGAATTTATTCATTCTGGACCACCCGCTGATCCAGCATAAGCTCAGTCACATGCGTGAGAAAGACACTTCGACGCGTACTTTTCGCGAGCTTTTGCGCGAAATTACGCTATTAATGGGGTATGAAATTACCCGCAATCTGCCACTGACTACGCGTCTGATTGAAACTCCCTTGCAATCGATGGATGCGCCAGTCATTGCTGGCAAGAAGCTTGCGATTGTGCCGGTATTGCGGGCAGGAATCGGCATGAGCGATGGTTTGCTAGAGCTGATTCCTTCTGCGCGAGTCGGGCATATCGGGGTTTATCGCGATCCTGATACGCTGCAGCCTGTGGAGTACCTGGTGCGGTTGCCTGATGTCGCGGAACGTACTTTCATCCTATGCGATCCGATGGTCGCTACTGGCAATTCTGCCGCGTATGCGGTAGATGTATTAAAAAAACGTGGTGTAATCGATGCCCAAATCCAGTTTTTGGCTTTGGTTGCGGCACCTGAAGGCGTTACGGTATTCCAGAAAGCGCATCCCGACGTGAAAATGTACGTTGCCTCGCTTGATTCGCATCTTGATGCACATTCTTATATCGTGCCAGGTTTAGGCGATGCGGGTGACCGGATATTCGGTACAAAGTAAGCAAGAACACAAACAAAATTCTGCTGCTAGGTTTTTTTTAAAAGTTATAGAGTATAATTCCGTAATCGTTGAGATTCGAGGTAGTGGTGCAGTATATGTCTGTCATTTCTTTCTTGCTTCAAACGATTCAACGGGCATATGCCCAACTTAACTGAAATAGGAATTGCAATGGCAACTGGTATCGTAAAATGGTTCAATGATTCTAAAGGCTTCGGCTTCATCACTCCTGATGAAGGCGGAGAAGATTTGTTCGCTCACTTTTCAGCGATTCAATCGAACGGCTTCAAGTCTCTGCAAGAGAACCAACGCGTGTCTTTCGAAGTAACTGCTGGCCCTAAAGGCAAGCAAGCTTCGAACATTCAGCCTATCTAACGCTGAATACAGCGAGATAGTAAAAAACCCCGGCATGCCGGGGTTTTTTTTCGTCTATACAATTGCCGCATTTGATTCCTTCCAGATAGTTACCTCTTGTCCTACGATAATGCGAGCAGCCAGCGGCGCGTTATGATTTAAATCGATTAAATAGTTCGCTTCTTGCAATTCCGCTTGAAAACGCTTTTTTTAGCCTTATTTTCAACTTATATAGACATCACTGGAGTAAATATGCGTGCTGATAAATTGACGACGAAATTGCAGGAAGCCCTCGCAGATGCTCAAAGCCTCGCAGTAGGTAACGATAACCAATATATTGAACCAGTTCATCTTCTAACCGCCTTGTTGAATCAGGAGGACGGCTGTGCGCGTTCACTCTTGCAACGGGCCGGTGTGAATATCAGTGGTTTGTCTGCCGCTTTAAAAGGATCGCTCGACCGGTTGGCGAAAGTAAGCGGCACGGGTGGCGAAGTGCAAGTGGGACGTGAACTCGGCTCTTTGCTGAACCTGGCCGACAAGGAGGCGCAAAAGCGTGGGGATCAATTTATCGCGAGTGAAATGGTGCTGTTAGCCATGGCAGATGACAAGTCGGACGCCGGTAAGCTCTCGCGGGAAAACGGCTTGACACGCAAGGCCTTGGAAGCGGCAATTATCGCGGTACGCGGCGGGACTAATGTGAATTCGCAAGAAGCCGAAGGGCAGCGCGAAGCGCTCAAGAAATACACAATGGACCTGACCGAACGTGCCCGCATGGGCAAACTCGATCCGGTGATTGGACGCGATGACGAGATCCGTCGTGCAATCCAGGTGCTGCAACGTCGTACCAAAAACAATCCTGTCCTGATTGGTGAGCCGGGTGTGGGCAAGACTGCCATCGTGGAAGGTTTGGCACAACGCATTATTAACGGCGAGGTGCCTGATAGCCTGAAGCACAAACGCGTACTCTCACTTGATATGGCAGCCTTGGTTGCCGGGGCAAAATATCGCGGAGAATTTGAAGAACGGCTGAAAGCGGTGCTCAAGGAACTGGCGCAGGACGAAGGTCAAACCATCGTGTTCATTGACGAACTGCACACCATGGTCGGTGCAGGCAAGGCCGAAGGTTCGATGGATGCGGGCAATATGCTGAAACCGGCATTGGCTCGCGGCGAACTGCACTGCGTCGGCGCCACCACGCTGGATGAGTATCGCAAGTATGTGGAAAAAGATGCAGCGCTGGAGCGGCGTTTCCAGAAAGTGCTGGTGGATGAGCCCAGTGTGGAAGCGACCATCGCCATCTTGCGCGGGCTGAAAGGACGCTATGAAGTTCATCACGGAGTTGAAATTACCGATCCTGCCATTGTTGCTGCAGCCGAACTATCGCATCGTTATATTACTGACCGCTTTCTGCCGGACAAGGCAATCGACCTGATCGACGAGGCCGCGTCCAAAATCAAGATCGAGGGAGATTCGAAGCCGGAAGTGATGGATAAGCTTGACCGCCGCATCATCCAGCTAAAAATTGAGCGCGAAGCGGTGAAAAAAGAAAAAGACGAAGCATCGCTCAAGCGGTTGGGCCTGATACAGGATGAAATTCTAAGATTGGAGCGGGAGTATGCTGATTTTGAAGAGATATTAAAAGCGGAAAAGGCAAGCGTTCAGGGGAGTACCCATATCAAGGAAGAGATTGAAAAGGTTCGGTTGCAGATGGAAGAAGCGACCCGCCAGAGCGATTGGCAGAAGGTTTCCGAATTGAAGTATGGGAAATTACTGGAACTTGAGAAGGCGCTGGAAACGCAGGCTCAACAGGATGCGCAGGTCGACAAGCAGGCTTCAGACAAACCGAAATTGTTGCGTACCCAGGTGGGAGCGGAGGAAATCGCCGAAGTGGTATCGCGTGCGACTGGTATTCCGGTTGCGAAAATGATGCAGGGCGAGCGTGAAAAATTGCTGCACATGGAGGATGCTCTGCACCAGCGCGTGGTGGGCCAGCATGAAGCAATCGTTGCAGTGTCGGATGCGATTCGGCGTTCGCGTGCCGGTCTGGGCGATCCTAATCGCCCTTATGGCTCGTTCATGTTCCTCGGTCCGACTGGTGTCGGCAAGACGGAGTTGTGCAAGGCGCTCGCTACGTTTTTGTTCGATACCGAAGAGTCGATGATTCGTATCGATATGAGCGAATTCATGGAAAAACATTCGGTAGCGCGCCTGATCGGTGCACCGCCGGGATATGTTGGCTATGACGAGGGCGGATATCTGACGGAAGCTGTGCGGCGTAAACCGTATAGCGTGATTTTGCTCGATGAAGTCGAAAAAGCGCACCACGACGTATTCAATGTACTGTTGCAAGTGCTTGATGACGGCCGCATGACCGATGGCCAGGGCCGCACGGTGGATTTCAAAAATACCGTGATCGTGATGACTTCCAACCTCGGTTCGCACAAGATTCAGGCGATGGAGGGCACTGATGCCGCTTTGGTGAAAATGGAAGTAATGGGTGAAGTACGCTCACATTTTCGGCCTGAATTCATCAATCGGATCGATGAAATCGTGGTGTTCCATGCGCTTGACGAGAAAAATATCGGCGCCATCGCAAAAATTCAGTTGAAGATTCTGGAGCAGCGTTTGGCGAGCATGGAAATGGAGCTTGAGATTTCTGACGAGGCACTGCAGAAAATTGCGGAAGCGGGCTTTGATCCCGTATATGGCGCACGGCCGTTGAAGCGTGCGATCCAGCACGAAATCGAAAATCCGCTTTCGAAGCTGATATTGCAGGGGCAATTTGGTCCGAAGGATGTGATCAAGATTGGTGTCCATCAAGGGCATTTCACCTTTCTGCACTAACAAGCATTGATGGGACGTAAAAAACCCCCTGGCAAACATAAGTTTGCCAGGGGTTTTTATTTTGGATGCGCAAGGATTCGCGCATGCCTGCCCTTTGACTTAACGGCCGCGTCCACCCGAACGATGTTGCGCCGATGAGCGCACTGCAACATTGCCATTGGCTGCCGCAGGGCCGGAGCGGGGTTTTCCCGGTGTTGCGCTGCGCGGCTTGCCAGCACCGCCGGCACGCGGCTGCTGGTTTCTTCCGCCACCGCCAGCGCTACGCAGTTGAATCGGTTGTGCCTTGGCATGCGGATCGGGCTCGAAACCATCAATGATTTCACGCGGCAATTCGCGTTTGATCAGTTTTTCGATGTCTTTCAGCAAACTGAATTCATCGACACAGACCAGCGAAACTGCCTCGCCGGTGGCGCCGGCACGGCCGGTACGGCCGATCCGATGCACATAATCTTCCGCTACATTAGGCAAATCGTAATTGACGACATGCGGCAACTGATCGATATCGATGCCGCGTGCGGCGATGTCGGTTGCGACCAGCACTTGCAACTTGCCATCCTTGAATTCCGCCAATGCCTTGGTACGGGCCGACTGGCTCTTGTTGCCGTGGATTGCCATCGCACTGATTGCATCTTTTTCCAGTTGCTCGACCAGTTTGTTGGCACCGTGCTTGGTGCGGGTAAACACCAGCACTTGCGACCATTGATGCGTTTTGATCAAATGGGTCAGCATCGGATGCTTTTTATCGCGATCGACCGGATGCACTTTTTGCGCAATGATTTCGACGGTCGAATTGCGGCGTGCCACTTCGATCATGGCAGGGGCGTTCAGCAAACCATCTGCCAGCGTCTTGATTTCATCGGAGAACGTGGCTGAAAACAGCAGGTTCTGGCGTTTTTTCGGCAACGCTGCCAGTACGCGCTTGATGTCCTTGATGAAGCCCATGTCGAGCATGCGGTCGGCTTCGTCCAGCACCAAAATCTCAACGTGGCTCAAGTTGACTGTGCCTTGCTGCATGTGATCAAGCAAGCGGCCCGGCGTGGCGACCAGAATATCGACGCCATGCTTGAGCATCTTGATTTGCGGATTGATGCCGACACCGCCGAAAATCACGGTTGAGGTCAGTTTCAGGTATTTGCCGTATTGACGTACGCTTTCTTCGACTTGAGCTGCGAGTTCGCGGGTCGGAGTCAGAATCAGCGTTCGAATCGGTGTGCCTTGCACATTTGGATTTTTTGCTGCGGTGGAGAGCCGGTGCAGAATCGGCAGCGTAAAGCCGGCCGTCTTGCCGGTACCGGTCTGGGCGCCGGCCAGCAAGTCGCCGCCTGCCAGTACAGCAGGGATGGCTTGCGCCTGAATTGGGGTAGGGGTGGTGTAGCCTTGTTCGGTTACAGCACGGAGAATTGCATCGGACAGGCCGAGTTCAGTAAATAGCATGGATGATTTTAAAAAGATCGGCCTGTCGCCATTTAAGGCGCCAGTCGCAGGCAAACAGATCGTATGCGGAAAAAGTCGTAATAGACAGCGACAAGGGGACTGGTAAGGTGTCGCGTGCCGCAGTATAGCAGTAGCTGCGGCACCAGGGGGATTTAACCTTTTAGGGAAATCAAGTCTGCGCCCACATGCGCATCAGATTGTGATAAGTGCCGGTCAGTCTGATGCTGGTGTCGGTATCGCCATCTTGTTCGCGCATGCCCAGGATGGTCATGTCCAGGTCAAATAACAAACGGCGCTGTGCATCGTCGCGCACCATGCTTTCGAGCCAGAAGAAGCAGGCCAACCGTGCGCCGCGCGTCACCGGCGTGACCTGATGTACGCTGGAAGACGGGTAGAGAATCAGATCGCCGGCAGCCAGCTTGACAGACTGGGTACCGAAAGTGTCTTCAATCACCAGTTCACCGCCGTCATACTCATCGGGTTCGGCCAAGAACAGGGTGCACGACAGGTCGGTGCGGACATGTGCACCGGTAGCGGGCCAAGTCCGTACTGAATTGTCAATATGATTGCCGAAAAAATTGCTATCGCCCTGATAGCGGTTGAACAGCGGCGGAAAAATCTTTTTCGGCAACGCACCGGTAAAGAACAGCGCATTTCTGCCCAATGCCTCCAGTACGATTGCGCGCGCCTGTTGCGCCGCTTCCCCTTCCTGCGGCAATTGGTGGTTGTTCTTCACCTGGCTGGACTGGGTACCGGCGGTAACTTTACCGTCGGTCCAGTCAGCCGCTTCGATGATGCTGCGGCAACGCGCGAGTGCTGCCGCCGACAATACTTCGGGTACGTGTAGCAACATGGGATCTGATTTCTTTTTGACTATGGATTCGGTCGGATAACGTCTTGAGGTTCTCCTGCCTCGCTTGCAATTTTTTCCTAGGAAAGGCAGGACGAGGGCGTGCGGCTTGAAGCTTCTTCGCGCCGCACACCATCTACTTAGAACTTCAGGCCCACGGACAACTGTGCGGTGCGGGAGGTGCCGGGGACCAGAAAGCCGCGATACAGCGTATCGTAGATTTTTTCGTTCAGAACGTTATTGATGTTGAGTTTGACGTAATAATTTTCTTGTTCATAGGCTATCAGCGCGTCGAAACGCGTGTATGCCGGTGCAATGTTGACGTAGTTATCCGCCGGAGTGCGGTCGCTGATCGATTCCAGACCGCCGCCGATTTTCCAGCCGCCACCCAATTTGTACGTGGTCCACAGGCTGAAAGCATGCGTTGGCGTATTGCCGGGACGTTTGCCCAGTGTGTCTTGGGTTGAGGCATTGGCATTGATGCCGACCTTGTCAATTTCGGCACGGAACCAGGCGGCGCTGCCGAATACTTCCCAGTTCGGCGTGATGCGGCCTGCGGCCTCGATTTCGATCCCGTCGGTGTGGCGTGCGCCCGATAGCGTAACCGCACCGGATGCACCGGAATTGGTCGGCAAATCGGTATTGCGTTCATTGGTTTTCTCGGAGCGGAAAATCGAGGTGCGCAAGGAGACATCGCCATCGGCCAGATCCCATTTCGCGCCGATTTCGATGTTGCGATTTTTCTCCGGCGGGACTTCGGAGGTCGCCGGGTTGGCTGTGTAACCTTCTGTCGTCGGGTTGAACGAAGTGCCGTAGGAGGCGTAGTAGGTGTGGTTTTCAAGCGGTTGATACATCAGGCCGGTACGATAGCTCCAGACATTGAAATCGACCGGGCGGAAATTGTTTCCCTCGACGCGAAATTTGTCAAAGCGCACGCCGCCCAATACCTTCCAGTGCTTGGTCAATTCGAGCGTGTCCTGCGCATACAGGCTCAAATTGGTGCCGTCGAAGGAGCCCGGATTGGTTTTATGAAAGTCCAGGTAGCCGGCGGGCAATGGAGAATCCGGATTCGGATTGCCCGCGCTGTTGGGCGCGTTGGCGACCGCAGCATTTTGCGCCGCTGTCAAATCGTTCGCAAACGTCCAGCGCTGCACGTTTTCTTTCGCGTATTCGCCGCCCGCAACGAAATTATGACGCAGGCCGCCGGCATCGAATTTGGTGGCAAAGTCGGATTGCAGCGTATATGTCTTGTCCTGACCGCCGCGCCAATGGTTGCCTCGATTGACTTGCGAGTTGTTATTCCAGACGGCATTTCCTGTCGCATCTGTCGTCGTGACCAGACGTGCTTGGGTGGCATGCAATTCGCGCTCCACGTTGCTGTAACGCAAAGCCGTAGTCAGCGTGGTGTCTTTGTCGAAGCGATGCACCCAACTGGCGGTGGTGATGTCGGCATTATCCTTCTGGAAGTCGGAACTGCGACCATAAAAACGGCTGACCGGAACATCCATCGGCTTCTTGTTCACCCAAGGCGTTCCGAAATCGGGCGTGTCGTCGTAATTCAAGTGCATGTGCGACAGATTGAACTCGTCCCTGGTGCCGATGCCGGTGCCAATCGATGCCGCCAAGCCGGTGCGGTCGGTGCTGACGGTATCGCGGTAGCTGTCGGCATCGGTTTTCATCGCATTGATGCGCACGGCGGTATTTTCGCCAAGGACCTTGTTGACATCGACTGTGCCGCGCTTGTAATTGTCCGTTCCAACGGTAACCTGGGCTTCGCCCTGATTGCTCAGGAAAGGCTTCTTGCTGACCTGATTGACTACGCCGCCGGTGGAGCCGCGCCCAAACAGCATTGACGCAGAACCGCGCAGTACATCCACCTGCTCGATGTTGAACAGATCGCGATTGTACTGGGCGTTGTCGCGAATATTGTCTAGGAACAAGTCATTGGCAGCTGAATAACCGCGGATATTGATATTGTCGCCGATGCGACCGCCTTCGCCGGCATTGAAGGTCAGGCCGGCGATGTTGCGCAGCGCTTCCTTGAGCGTATCGTTGCCGCGATCAAACATCAGCTGGCCGGAAATCACCGTTACCGATTGTGGAATATCCTTGGCCAGTTCGGCAGTCTTGCCGACGCGGGTAGTGCCGCCCTGATAGCCTTTGGCTTCGCGATCGCGCGCCTCCTTGACGGTAATGGTCGGCAATATGGTTTCTTTGACTGCCTGTACGTCTTTCTGGGTGGTGACCGCAGTGTCGGGCGCAGTTTGTGCGTGCGCCTCAAGCTGAAACGCCATGGCGACCACCATCGCGCCCAAGGGCAATAAGGCTGGACGAGGGCTGGCGTTCTTCAACGGTGCAGGCAAAAAACCGGATGCAGCAGCGGGCTTGATGGAAGGGAATTTCACGGGTGTTCTCCAGATAGATAGGGGGCCAATATGTGCTTGATGGCTGGCTATCTGAAGAAAAACAGAGTTGCTGGCGAGCGTATTTGTAATTATTGATGCAGATCAATTTTGCAAATGATAACGATTCTCAAATGAAAAATCAAGTACATGAGTTCCGCTATCGATACCGTGCTGAAAAAGCGAAGCCGCAATGCAAAAGAGCCATCGTCGAGAAGGACGATGGCTCTTTTTTGCGTTAGAAATTTATTTACTGTGGAACGATCTTAGCGATGCCAGCATTTGCGAAAATACCTTCGGATTGCCGGTAATGATATTGCCATGATCCAAATAGTTCGATTCGCCGGAAAAATCTCCCATGATGCCGCCAGCTTCAGTCACCAGCAGGGAACCTGCCGCCATGTCCCAAGGCTGCAAGCCCTTCGAAAAATAACCGTCCAGATAACCGCAAGCGACATACGCCAAATCCAGCGCGGCGGAACCCCCGTGGCGCACGCCATGGGATTTCTCCGACATCAACGAAAACATTTTGAGGAATTCATCCATGTTCGATGCACCGCCGTGGCTCAGGCTGGTGCCCAGCAAAGCATCGCCGAGTTTGTCGCGTTTGGTTACGCGAATCCGCTTTTCGTTCAAATGGGCGCCGGCGCCTTTACTTGCCGTAAACAAATCATTGCGGCTGGGGTCATAAATTACCGCTTGCGTGACAATGCCGCGCTGCTGCAGGGCAATGGATACGCAATACTGCGGATAACTATGGATGAAATTAGTGGTGCCGTCGAGCGGATCGATGATCCAGACGTTTTCATTTTCGTCGTGCAAATTGGTGGAAGCGCCGGATTCTTCGGCCAGAATAGCGTGGCTGGGATAGGCATTTTGCAGGATTTCGATGATCGCCTGCTCGGCAGCTTGATCCACTTCGGTCACGAAATCGTTATGTTGTTTTTCGGTGACCGTTACCCGGTCGAGGTCGAAAGAGGCGCGATTGATGATCGAGGCGCCGCGACGGGCGGCCTTGATCGCCGTATTGAGCATGGGATGCATAGTGGTTCCGTTAAAATGGCGGCGCTATTCACCGGCACCAGCGCCGCAAACAGAACCGCACAACATGAATTAAAGAGCGATGCGGTATATTCATAGTCACCAAGTCTGTATAAGACGCTTGATTCCCCGTTTTTACCGCGCAATGGCGCTATTTTAAATGAACCTGCATCAAACCAACACGTCTCTTTTTAAACGCCTGCGCTTTATCCTGGTAGAAACAAGCCGATCCGGCAACATTGGGGCGGTTGCGCGCGCCATGAAAACCATGGGTTTTTCGGAGCTGGTGCTGGTGAATCCACGCTTTGCCAATATGACCCGGCAAGACGAGGCCATTGCATTTGCCAGTGGCGCGCAGGATATTCTGGCCGCCGCACGCGAAGTCGGTTCAATTGGCGAAGCGCTGGAAGGATGCAATTTTGCGGCAGCCGTCAGTGCCAGGTTGCGTGAGTTCTCACCGCCCATCGTAACGCCACGCAATCTCGCCAGCCAGTTGAGCGCGGATGGCAGCCTGAATGCGGCACTGATATTCGGTAATGAACGCTTCGGCTTGCCGAATGAAATAGTCGAAAAATGTAATGTGCTGATCAATATCCCGGCTAATCCGGCTTATTCATCGCTGAATTTAGCGCAGGCAGCGCAAGTACTAGCCTATGAATGCCGCGTCGCAACCATCGGCGATGATGTACCCGCCAGCAATATCGGCTTTCAGGGTGCTGCAGCCGGGAGCGTGGAAATTGAAGGCATGTATGCACATCTGGAGCAGGCGTTGACTGCGATCGGATTCCTCAATCCTGAGCAGCCGAAGAAATTGATGCCGCGTCTCAAGCGCTTGTTTTCGCGCACCCAATTGGAGACGGAGGAAGTCAATATCTTGCGCGGAATTGCCAAAAAAATACTTGATAAGTAGCAGTGGCAAGAATTTTCCTACATTAATACTGTATTGGGTATTTTTAATTGGCGCATATATTTAATGCGGAAAAGCATATTTTATTGCCTATACTCCCCAATATTTATTCTGGCAATAGGCATAAAATAGGGTGTTCGGGAGCATTTTCTTGGCTTTTCGCATGCATGGCTGGACGCGTTAAGTCCAGGATCGCAATAGCCCAACCGCCAGCCCTTCAAGTGCGAAGCCATCGTCATCCGGTTTTACTTTTATCGGGGAAAATTCCGGGTTTTCCGGCAATAGCTCGATCAGTGCGCCGGTTTTGCGGTAGCGCTTCACAGTCACATCGTCACCGAGCCTGGCGACAATAATCTGGCCGTTTTTAACGCTGTCCGCTTTTTTGACGGCCAGCAAATCGCCATCCAGAATGCCCGCATCGCGCATCGACATTCCTCGTACCTTCAGCAAAAAATCCGGCTTGCCTGAAAATAGCCGGGCATCCACCTGATAAGTAGCTTCGATATGTTCCAGCGCCAGTATCGGCGAACCGGCAGCTACCCGGCCCACCAATGGCAGGTTTAATTGCAGCAATGCCGTGGACGGCGCGCTCATATGCGCATCGCGCTCATTTTGACGCGGCATTTGATCGCGCAAGCGAATGCCACGCGATATGCCCGGCGTTATTTCGATTACGCCTTTGCGTGCCAGTGCCTGCAAATGTTCTTCGGCCGCGTTAACCGAGCGAAATCCCAGTTCAGTGGCGATTTCTGCGCGCGTCGGCGGAAAACCTGTATTTTCAATCGCATCCTTGATCAGATTTAGAATTTGCTCTTGGCGTGCAGTCAGTTTTAACATGGGATTTTTGCGCTGTTCATAAAAACAGTCTGTATTTTTGTACAGTACATCCTTGAGCGCAAGTGTATTTGTTTTTATTTGTGTATACGGCTGCTTATTTTGATTCTCGGCCATCGCAACAGGGGGCGCTCTTGAGTTTTTGATGGTTTCGCAGTATAGTTCTGGGCTTTTCTCTTCCCACACTCGTCTTGACGCCGAGGTGGGCGATTTTTTAATCAGTCCAGAAGGAGTTCACATGCGTCATTATGAAATAGTATTTATCGTCCATCCGGATCAAAGCGAGCAAGTGCCTGCAATGATCGAACGCTACAAAGCCAGCGTAACTGCGCGCGGCGGTCAAATCCACCGCGTGGAAGACTGGGGCCGTCGTCAGATGGCATACATGATCCAGAAGCTTGCCAAAGCGCATTACGTCTGCATGAATATCGAGTGCGACAACGAGACTCTGGTCGAAATCGAAACAGCATTTAAATTCAACGATGCTATTTTGCGTCATCTCACCATCAAGATGAAGAAAGCTGAAACAGCTCCGTCGCCGATGATGAAGACCGTGCAAAAAGAAGATGCTGCCAAGAGTCATCGTACTGAAGCGCCTGCTGCCGCAGCTCCGGCCGCCGCGTAATTGCACTTCGGGAGAGTGAACAGAACATAGTGAACCAACTGCAATTTGTTGCCAGTATCGTGGAGCGCGATGTATTGCGTTACACACCGGCGGGTATTCCGATGGTGTCGGCAAGATTGCTGCACAATTCGCAACAGGTGGAAGCAGGAATCGACCGATTGGCCGAGTTTGAGATCGCAGCGCTTGCCGCTGGTGAAATTTCAGGTCGATTCAGTCAGGCTGATTTAGGCGGTATGTTCCAATTCACAGGATTCCTGGCGCGCAAGAACCACAACAGCAAAAGCCTCGTATTCCACATCGTGGATTTCGAGACATATTCATTAGCACATTGTTAAAGATACAGGAGCCAAAAATGGCATTCGGTAAAAAATTCGATAAAAGCAAGCTCAAATTAAAACGTCAGCAACAAAATCCTTTGTTCAAGCGCAAAAAATTCTGCCGTTTTGCAGCAGGTCATGTAGCGCAAGTGGATTACAAAGACGTTGATACGCTCAAAGATTTCGTTCAGGAAAATGGCAAAATCATGCCAGCACGCCTGACAGGAACCAAGGCTATTTATCAACGCCAGGTTGATACAGCAATCAAGCGCGCACGTTATCTCGCGCTGTTGCCGTACACCGATCTGCACACCGCGTAATTGACAGCTAACTCAATTACGAAAATTCGGAGAAAAATATGCAAGTTATTCTGTTAGATAAAGTCCTTAACCTGGGCAACCTTGGTGAAGTAGTGCGCGTCAAAGACGGTTATGCACGCAACTTTTTGATTCCGCAACGTATGGCGCGTCGTGCGACAGCCCATGCGATCGCTGAATTTGAAGTCAAGCGCGCAGAGCTGGAAACAGCCGCATTAGCCAAATTGGCAGTGGCGCAGGCGTTGGGTGCAAAATTGGCCGGCATGACAGTGCAGATCGCGCAAAAATCGGGTGTTGACGGCCGTTTGTTCGGTTCTGTTACCAATGCAGATATTGCTGAAGCGCTGAGCAAGCAGGGTTTTGCGGTTGATAAAGCACAAGTACGCTTGGGCCAAGGTCAAATCAAGACTGTGGGCGACCACGCTATTTCGGTTGCGTTGCATTCGGACGTGCTGGTTGACTTGACGGTTGCCGTTTTAGGCGAGCACGCTTAATCGCGCTGCTGTCAATATGTCATCAGAAACCGGGCTTGCCCGGTTTTTTTTCGTCGGGATATCCTCTGTCTCTGGGGGGCATCACGTTAGTCACATAACTTACTGAGATGTTTATAAACAGTAATTTATATTGACTGCAACCGGAAAATTTTCATGCTTGCGAGTGATCTGGACCCGAACCAGCATGCGACAACGGTATAATGCGCGCCATGAATAATCGTTCTGATCCGCAGCTAGACTCTCTTCGCGTACCCCCGCATTCCATTGAAGCAGAACAATCAGTATTGGGTGGTTTGCTGCTTGATAATGCGGCCTGGGACAGGATCGCCGATTTTTTGCACAGCGACGATTTTTATCGCTTTGATCATCGTGTCATTTTCCAGCATATCGTCAAGCTGATTAACGCCTCCAGGCCAGCCGACGTGATTACTGTTTTTGAGGCCTTGACCAGCGTCGGCAAGGCTGAAGAAGTCGGGGGCTTGTCTTACCTCAATGCGCTGGCCCAAAACACGCCGTCGGCTGCGAATATTCGGCGCTATGCGGAAATCGTGCGCGATCGCGGAGTGCTGCGCAAGCTGATTACGGTTTCGGATGAGATTTCCGGCCAAGCCTTTAATCCGCAGGGCAAGGAAGTCAAGCAGATGCTTGACGAGGCCGAATCCAAAATCTTTGCCATTGCCGAAGAAGGTGCACGCGGTGCGCAAGGCTTCCAGGAAATCCAGCCATTGCTGACCCAAGTAGTAGAACGCATCGACGAATTGTATAGCCGGGACAATCAGAACGACATCACGGGCGTTCCGACCGGCTTTGCCGATCTGGACCGCATGACGTCCGGCCTGCAGCCAGGCGACCTGGTTATCGTGGCAGGGCGGCCATCAATGGGTAAGACCGCTTTTTCGATCAATATCGGCGAACATGTGGCGATTGAAAGTGGTTTGCCGGTCGCTGTTTTTTCGATGGAAATGGGAGGCGCGCAACTGGCCATGCGTATGCTCGGTTCGGTCGGTCGCCTGGATCAGCATCGCTTGCGCACCGGGCGATTGGCCGATGAAGATTGGCCTCGTTTAACGCACGCGATTCAGAAAATGAATGATGCGCAACTTTATATCGATGAAACGCCGGCGTTGAATTCGATCGAATTGCGCGCTCGTTCACGCCGTTTGTCGCGTCAGTGCGGCAAGCTTGGCTTGATCATCATCGATTATCTGCAATTGATGTCGGCTAATAGTTCAGGGGAAAATCGCGCTACCGAAATTTCCGAAATATCCCGGAGCCTGAAGGGGTTGGCCAAAGAACTCAATTGCCCGGTGATTGCTTTATCCCAGTTGAATCGTTCGCTTGAGCAGCGCCCCAACAAACGACCGGTAATGTCCGATTTGCGGGAGTCCGGTGCAATTGAGCAAGATGCTGACGTTATTCTTTTCATTTATCGCGATGAGGTATATAACCCTGATTCACCGGATAAAGGAACCGCCGAAATCATTATCGGCAAGCAACGTAACGGGCCTATTGGCAGCGTGCGGCTGACCTTTATGGGGCAATACACTAAATTTGACAACTATACCGGTGCGCAAAATTTCCACGGAGGCGATTGAGCGACGTTTCATTCCTGATTCGGTAACGATAAATAGCATTATCGGATTTTGGAAAAATTTTCAATTAGAGCTGCAAATCAGAAGAAAGAGTACATATGTTCGGACGTTTGATGCCTACCGAAGGCAAATTTTTTGACCTGTTTTGCCAGCACGCCGACTTATGTGTGCAAGGCGCGCAAGAAATGGTCGCGCTGATGACAAATTTCGATGATCTCGATAAGCGTGCCCACGCTATTGAGACCCTCGAAAAACAGGCAGACAAGGTGACTCATGAAACCATTGATTTGCTCCATAAAACTTTCATTACACCGCTTGATCGTGACGATATTCATCAATTGATCACGCGCATGGACGATATTCTCGACTTGCTGGAAGATGCTGCGCAGACTATTTCCCTTTATGACATCAAAGCCATTACGCCCGAAGCAAAGCGATTGGCTGAGCTATGCCTGAGCTGTACCGAGAAGGTGAAAATTTCGGTTTCTCTGCTGCATAACATGGATAATTCGGAAAAAATTCTGGCTGTCTGCAAGGAAATCGACCGTCTGGAATCGGATGCCGATCATGTGATGCGTGCAGCCATGTCGAAACTGTTTCGTGACGAACCTGATGTGCGCAACTTGATCAAGTTAAAGGCAATTTATGAAATTCTCGAAACGGTCACTGACCGTTGCGAGGACGTCGCCAACATCATTGAAGGCATTATTGTCGAGAACGCGTAAGTTTCTTCCGGTTATTGTAATCAGGTTTGCTCCAAGGATTGATCTTGACTCTGATCCTTGCGAGCGGTTCGGGGCTGCAAATCGGTAATAATTATTCGCACTTCCCGGCAATATTCTGGGGGAGTGCTCCAAAATCTTAAACGGATTCCATGCACACACTTCAAATCAGCATTTATGTGCTCGCCTTACTGATTGCGTTGGCTTTGTTATTCGACTTCATGAATGGTTTTCATGATGCCGCAAATGCTATTGCTACAGTCGTATCAACAGGGGTTCTAAAGCCGCAAACTGCGGTGGCGATGGCCGCCTTATTCAATTTCATTGCAATTCTTGTCTTTCAGTTAAAAGTGGCATCGACAGTCGGCAAAGGCACTATTGACCCGGAAGTGATTGACCATTATGTGGTTTTTGGTGCGCTGATCGGGGCAATTTGCTGGAACTTGCTGACCTGGTATTACGGCATTCCATCATCATCGTCGCATGCCTTGATTGGCGGCCTGGTAGGCGCCGCAGTGGCGAAATCAGGAACCGATTCGCTGATAGCCTCGGGCTTGCTGAAAATCATCGCTTTTATCGTGCTGTCTCCTTTGCTGGGCTTTATTTTCGGTTCCATCATGATGCTGCTGGTTTCGTGGCTATTCGTGCGATCGACGCCACGCCGCGTGGATAAATGGTTCCGGCGTTTGCAATTGTTTTCGGCATCGATGTACAGCCTCGGGCACGGCGGTAATGATGCGCAAAAAACCATGGGAATTATTTGGATGCTGCTGATTGCTTCCGGATATCTGGGAGCGCATGATCCATTGCCGATATGGGTCATCATCTCCTGCTATAGCGCAATTAGTTTCGGCACATTGTTTGGCGGCTGGCGCATTGTCAAAACCATGGGACAGCGCATTACGAAGCTAAAGCCGGTGGGCGGATTTTGCGCCGAATCCGGCGGTGCGGTAACCCTGTTTTTAGCAACTGCGCTGGGAATTCCCGTCTCGACCACGCATACCATTACCGGTGCGATTGTTGGCGTCGGTTCGGTACAGAAGATGTCGGCCGTGCGATGGGGAGTAGCTGGAAATATCGTATGGGCATGGATTTTCACAATTCCTGCATCGGCGTTTGTCGCTGCCATTGCCTGGTGGATTGGCAAGCAGATTCTTTAAATCCTGCAGTAAATAAAAAACCCACTGATTCAGTGGGTTTTTTTATGCATGCCTGGGGTTTATTGAAAGTTAAAGCAAATGCTACAGCACCTCGCTTGCATGATCAGCCAAGCGTGAGCGCTCTCCTCGTGCCAATGTTACATGGCCGCTGTGTGCCCATCCTTTGAAACGGTCCACGACATACGTCAAACCGCTTGAACCTTCTGTCAGATAAGGGGTATCGATCTGTGCAATATTGCCCAGGCAAATAATTTTAGTTCCCGGACCCGCGCGCGTGACCAGTGTTTTCAATTGTTTTGGTGTCAAATTCTGCGCTTCGTCAATGATCAGGAACTTGTTGACGAAAGTGCGGCCGCGCATGAAGTTGAGCGATTTGATTTTGATGCGCGAGCGGATCAGATCTTGCGTCGCTGCCCGGCCCCAGTCGCCGGCATCGGTATCCGATTTGTTCAAAACTTCAAGATTGTCATCGAATGCGCCCATCCACGGCGACATTTTTTCTTCTTCTGTTCCCGGCAAGAATCCAATGTCTTCGCCTACGGGGACGGTTACCCGGGTTACGATGATTTCATTATAAAGCTTGGTTTCGAGCACTTGCGCCAATCCTGATGCAAGTGCAAGCAAGGTTTTTCCCGTACCGGCTTGGCCCAGCAAGGTAACGAAATCACATTCAGGGTCCATCAGCAGATTGAGTGCAAAATTTTGCTCCCGATTGCGTGCCGTAATTCCCCATACGCTGTTCTTGACGTGGCCGTAGTCGCGCAAAGTTTGCAGAACCGCGGTTTTTCCATTGATTTGCCTGACATGGGCATATAAAGGCATTTCACCGGTTTTTGGTTCCAGATACACGAATTGATTCAACAGAAACGACGGCACCAATGGTCCGGTGATGCGATAAAAAGTAGTGCCGCTACCGTTCTTGTTCTCTTGCCATGATTCCATGTTCTTGCTGTGCTTGTTCCAGAAATCGTCCGGCAACTGCATGATCCCCGAATAAAGCAGATCGGTATCTTCCATGACATGGTCATTGAAGTAGTCTTCTGCTGGCAAGCCCATCGCACGCGCCTTGATGCGCATGTTGATATCTTTCGAGACCAACACGATGGGGCGGCCAGGCTGTTCTGCTTCCAGCGCGCGCACCACACCGAGAATCTGATTATCTGCTTTACCAACAGGCAGACCTGCGGGCAAGACGGCATTTTGCAGCTTGGTCTGAAAGAAGAGGCGGCCTTTGGCATCCTTGTTGCCGAGTTTCGAAAGCGGTATCCCTTCTTCGATTGCATTGTCCGGGGTGTCCGCGATCAGCGCATCAAGCGAGCGCGATACCTGGCGCGCGTTGCGTGCAACTTCCGACATGCCCTTTTTATGATCGTCCAGCTCTTCCAGCGTCATCATCGGCAGGTAGACGTCATGTTCCTCGAAACGGAACAGTGATGTCGGGTCGTGCATAAGTACATTGGTGTCGAGCACAAATAATTTGTGCGCACCAATTTTATCGGCAGCACGGCTGGTGCTCGATTTTAGGTGATGCTCGATCGGCTTTGCTTGCAGCAGGGCCGGTTTTGCTATGGATCTGGCCTTGCTGCGGGGCGTGCGTGCTTCAGGCGGAGCCACCACTGGCGCAACGGACTTCACTGGCGCAACGGATTTCACTGGCGCAACGGATTTTGCCGGTTTGGATGCTGCTTCAATCGGCGCGAGTATCGGCTTGACGGATTTGCCTTTTGCCGCTTTTGGATAATCCGTCGGCGATAGTACCGTAGCCGGTTTGTTTGGCATTTTTGGCAGGGGCATTAGAACCTCAAAGTAAAAATGTTTGAAAAGGGACCCATACACCAGCTTGCAAACGGTTGTGGGGAAATGACGGAGATAAACCGCGAAGTAAAAAAGCCGTCTGGGACGGCGTAATGCCCAGTCCACAAACGGCTTTTTGCATAGATATGTTGTGATTCAATGGCTGTTCGAATCAAGAAAGACTTTTCGTAAATTCCAGTACTTCATCAACGTGTTCAGCAACTTTCACTCCCCGCCATTCTTTCACTAATTGGCCGGCTGCGTCAATGATGAAGGTACTGCGTTCAATTCCACGAACTTTTTTGCCATACATGTTTTTCATTTTTATCACTCCGAAAAGCGTACAAATCGCTTCATCCGGATCGGAAATAAGTTCAAATGGCATTTCCAACTTGGCTTTGAAATCTTCATGCGAGCGCAGACTGTCTCTGCTCAGGCCGAAAATCAGCGTATTGGTCTGCTGGAATTGCGGGAAAAAATCGCGGAAAGCAATGCTTTCGGTGGTGCAGCCGGGGGTGTTGTCCTTGGGATAAAAGAACAGCACGACATTCTTGCCCTTGTAATCGGAGAGTCGGAATGTTTTTTCACTGGTCATCGCTGCAGTGAAGTCCGGTATTTCCTGACCTATTTCAACGGAACTTTCTGCCAAGGTATGCTCCTGTATTTTATGTAATGATGCCAATCTGCCTAAGTCTTTGTTGCCGCATAGCGCAACAATCATGCTAAACCATCTTACTGCCCTGATGACATTCCAGGAATAATTAATTGGCCTGATCGTCCTGGCAATTCGCCCCAGGCGAGCGGATGGATGGGCAGTGTCGTGTCTTTGATTTTTCGATGCAATTGCGCCATCGATATACAGTCATAACCTTGTGCCTGCCAACCTTCCAGTAACTGTTCGAAAATGGGGGCAAGTTTCTGGCCTTCAAGTTCTGCATGCAAAGTGTATGCATGATCGCGTGGCGATGAGGTCAATTTAAGTAATGCACCGGCAATATTCGATACGGTAATTACTTGTCCGTCTATTGTTCGTCCCAGCAATTCATCCAACGTCGGAAGCGTGGTCGGCAATTGAATGCAGGACAATACCTTGCCTGATAATTGAAGCCGGTAAGGTCCGGCAGCGGGGTCGATAAGTGCCCCCGATTTGCTCAGCATGGCGCGAGTGTCGGATGCATAGGCAATGCCGAATGCATCAAGTTGTGCGAACGCATGCGGATTCATCTGCCAGCCTGCCGCCCCGTGGGTGTGCGGTTCCTGACCGAAGATGGCGCGGAAGCGCTCATACGATTGCAGCATCTGGCGTTGCGTCCAACGTGCATCCGCATCGCGCACATTGTCTTGCCACAATACATGATCCCACGTGTGAATCCCGCATTCGAAGCCGGCATCTTTGACAGCGCGCATTTGTGCTGCGCACTGCAGTCCGATATCGGGCGCTGGCAATAATACCCCATACATCAGGGTTTTCAAGCCGTAATGCTCGACTACCGAGGTACGCGATACCTTCTTGAAAAAACCGGGCCGAAACGCCCGCCGCAGCGCCCATCCGGTGTGGTCCGGACCAAGCGAAAACAGAAAGCTAGCATTGGCTTGGTGTTTTTTTAGTATGCGAACCAGATTGGGCACGCCTTCCCGGGTGCCGCGGTAAGTGTCAACGTCGATTTTTAAGGTGATGGAAGGCAAGGCGGTCTGCAATCGATTAATCCATCAAGGCGCGGGCTTCTGCGACCTGGCTGCGATACGCATCAAAGATATTGCGTAACGTTTCTGCCATGGCAGTGGTGGGCTGCCAGCCCAGTTCTTCGCAGGTGTTGGTGATTTTCGGTACCCGGTTCTGGACGTCCTGATAGCCGGCGCCGTAATATGCGCCAGAAGTGGTTTCGATCAATTGCACCTGTTTGACCGATTCCGCGTATTCCGGATATTCGGTCGCCAGCGTCAGCATCATGCCGGCCAGTTCGCGGATCGAATAATTGTTGAGCGGGTTGCCGATGTTGTAAATCTTGCCGTTGGCAATGCCGTTCTCATTGGCGATGATTTTCATCAGTGCATCGATGCCGTCGCCCACGTGGGTGAACGCGCGTTTTTGCGCACCGCCGTCGACTAAGGAAATGTTTTCGCCGCGCACGATATGGCCGAAGAACTGAGTTACCACGCGTGAACTACCTTCCTTCGGCGTATGGATCGAATCGAGGCCGGCGCCAATCCAGTTGAACGGGCGAAACAGCGTGAAATTCAAGCCTTCCATACCGTAGCCCCAGATTACGCGGTCCATCAATTGCTTGGCGCAAGAGTAAATCCAGCGCGGCTTGTTGATCGGGCCGCAAATCAGCTCCGACTGTTCCGGATCGAATTCGTCGTCGTGGCACATCCCGTACACTTCGGACGTGGAGGGGAACACCAGATGTTTGCCGTACTTGGCAGCAGAACGCACGATCGGCAGATTGGCTTCGAAATCGAGTTCGAATACGCGCAGCGGTTCCTTGACGTAAGTCGATGGCGTGGCGATGGCGACCAAGGGCAGAATCACATCGCATTTCTTGACATGATATTCGACCCATTCCTTGTTAATGGTGATGTCGCCTTCGAAGAAATGCATGCGCGCTGCATACTCCGGATTTTCGATCAAATCCGTAATGCGGTCTGTCATCATGTCCATGCCGTAGACGTGCCAGTCTGTAGTTTCCAGAATGCGCTTGGACAGATGATGGCCGATAAAGCCGTTGACGCCGAGAATGAGGACTTTTTTCATTTTTTACTCTGATTTTTCATGGATGTATTAGGAGCATTCGCAGTTCTTGCGGCGAGATGGTTTTGCCTTCGCACAACAACGTATGGATATGTAGCGCGCGGCCATCGCCACAAATGCCCAGAATGGCATTATCCACGACAGCCAAGCCGGGCGGCAAATCGAATCGTGTCGCGCAATCCAACCGGGCCGCGCCAATCACAAGATGCTTGCCGTGGATTTCAGTAAAGGCGCCAGGATAGGGCGGTGCAACCGCCCGGTGCAGGTTATAGACTGCCTGCGCCGGTTGCGACCAATCGATGCGGCCATCTTCCGGTCTTCTTCCGCCGAAGTAGCTGCCCTGCGACAGATCGTTTTGCTTATGCGGCACATTGCCTGCCAAGAGCGCCGGCAATGCATTCCACAGCGTTTGCTCGGCAGCGACCGTCAGTTTGCCGAACACGTCGTGTGCAGTGTCGTCGGGCAGGATCGGCACCGCCGTTTGCGCGATGATGTCGCCGGCATCGGGTTTTGCGGTCATTTGATGCAACGTGACGCCGGTTTCGGTTTCGCCGTGCAGCACTGCCCAGTTGACCGGAACGCGGCCACGGTATTTAGGCAGCAGCGAGCCGTGCAGATTGAATGCGCCATATCTGGCAAGGGCCAGCAATGCCGTCGGCAGCATATGACGATAGTAAAAGCTGAAAATGAAATCAGGCTGCAGCGCCTGGATCTGCGCGAATAATGCAGGCGAATTCGGATCGTCCGGCGTCACGCAGGCAATGCCGTGCTCTAGGCACAGCGCAGCGACGGATTCGAACCAGATGGTTTCTGCCGGATTGTCTTCATGGGTGACCACCAGCGCCACATCGACCCCGCGCGCCAGCAATACCTTCAGGCAGCGCACGCCGACATTGTGATAGGCGAAAACTACCGCTTTCATGCGTGCTCCCAAGGACCGGGTGCTTCTTTTTTTTCGTTGCGCCGTTCGATGAAAGGCGGCTCCTGCAATACGGTTTTCACTACATATTGCGGTCTGCCGCGCACTTGCTGGAAGATGCGCCCGACATATTCGCCGAGCAGGCCGATGCCGAACAAGACCACGCCCAGCATGAAAAATACGATGGCAAACAGCGTAAACACGCCTTCCGCTTCCGCACCCAGCAGGAAACGGCGCACCAGTAGCAGCAGCACCAGCAGGCCCGATGCGACAGACAAGATCATGCCGACCATCGAGAACATTTGCAACGGGACCAACGAAAAGCCGGTCATCAAGTCGAAATTGAGTCGGATCAGGCTGTAGAGCGAATACTTGGATTCGCCGGCGACGCGTTCTTCGTGTTCGACCATGATTTCGGTCGGCTTGCGGGCGAATGTATAGGCCAATGCCGGCACGAAGGTGTTGACTTCGCTGCACTGGTTGATCAGGTCGATCACGTTGCGGCCGTAAGCGCGCAGCATGTTGCCTTGGTCGGTAATCTTGATGCGGGTGATTTTTTCGCGCAGCCGGTTCATGGCCTTCGATGCATAAGTGCGCCACGCCGCATCTTGCCGTTTGCGCCGGATCGAGCCGACATAGTCGTAGCCTTCACGCATCTTGGCTACCAGATTACCGATTTCCTCCGGCGGGTTTTGCAAGTCGGCATCGAGCGTGACGGTGATGTCACCGCGGCACACTTCAAAGCCGGCAAGAATCGCCATGTGCTGGCCATAATTTCCGTTCAGCAGCACGACGCGCGTGACGTCGGGTCGCAGACGGAACTGATCGGCTAGCAGCGCTGGCGAATTGTCGCGGCTGCCATCGTTGACGAAAATGATTTCATAACGCAAGCCGAGAGCATCCAGCGCCGGGTAAAGCCGCGCGTACAGTTTGGCCAGGCCCGCTTCTTCGTTATATATCGGGATGACGACGGAAAGTTCTGGTTTCATTGTTTTTTGCATGGTGTCACCGAGCCGCTAAAGGCACAAGAGCATTGTCCTTGTGCTTGCTGCAAAGGGTGGGTGTTTTCAAGAGCCGAGCACCGATAGAATTGCTGCCACGGTACGATCGACATCCGCTTCCGCTAGTGCGTAAAACATTGGCAGCGACACGGTTTGGCGGCCGATCCGTTCCGCCACCGGAAACATGCCGGGGCCGAAGCCGCGTTCGCGGTACAGCGTAAACAAATGGATCGGCGCGTAATGGAAGCCAATGCCAATATTATGCTGCATCATTTCTGCCATGAATTCAGCCCGATTAATGCGCTCGGGCAAAATCAGCTGAAACAGGTGCCAATTGGTATTGCTAAAGTCCGCCAGCGGGAGCTGCGCACCGGTTTTCGCCTCGAAATCCGGCCCGAAGCGGGCGAAATAACGTTTGGCCAACGTGCGGCGATGTGCGGTGATGGCATCGAGCTGCGCAAACTGGCCCAGCCCGATGGCTGCCGCGATGTCGGTCATATTGTATTTGCCGCCCAGCACGTCGACATCGATGCCGTCCATGCCGCTGCGGGTAACGCCTTGTAAGCGGTATTTTTCAGCCAACCGCGCTTCTTCGGCATTGTTGAGGACCAGGCAACCGCCTTCGGCGGTAGTGATGTTCTTGTTGGCTTGAAAACTGAAGGAAATGAAATCGCCGAAAGAGCCGATCGGCTGCCCATTCCAGCACGAACCGATGGCTTGCGCCGCATCTTCCACTACGCGCAGATTGTGTTTTTTGGCAATCGCGTATAGCCGGTCCATATCGACCGGCAAGCCCGACAAATGAACCGGGATGATTGCCCGCGTCGCCGGCGTGATTGCGGCTTCCAGTCGGTCCAGATCGATGTTGCGGGTGACCGGATCGATATCGGCAAAGACCGGCGTGGCGCCGACCTCGATGATCACATTGGCGGTGGCGACCCAGGAAATCGGCGTCGTGATCACTTCGTCGCCGGGCCCGATGCCAGCGATGCGCAGCGCAATTTCCATCGTGCAGGTGCCGGAATTGAAAGTGCGCACCGGCCGGCCGCCGAAATAGGCCGACAGTGCGGCTTCGAATGCCTGGACTTTTGGCCCGCTGGTCAGCCAACCGGAACGCAGCACGTCGCCGACTGCGGTTATGGTCGCTTCATCAATACTGGGGCGGGAAAAAGGCAGGAAGGGCAGGGCGGAAGTGTCGGTCATGTGGTTGATATCGGAAAGAGGTGGCTCGACCGCGTCGCAGCCCGGGATCCAGTGCATCGGTGCTTTATATACTGCAATATGTATATTCCACTATCGCAATTATTATCTGCGGAAATGCCGTTATTATTGAACATACTCCCAATTTTTCTAAAATTATTGTTACTAATCAACGCCATGGGCATTCTTTGAAAAATTCAAAATCCGAGGTCACTGCAAAAACCGCAATCACCGGTTTTTGCGTCCTCGGATAGAACGCACAATAGTTATAAATCAGCTGCGAGTTAGTAATATTACTCCGACGATGATCACGCCGATTGCCAGAATGCGCTGTGCCGAAACCATTTCACCCAGGAAGTACCAGGCGCCGATCGCATTGATGATATAGCCCAGCGACAACAACGGATAAGCGATGGTGACATCGACCCGCGACAAGCCAATGATCCAGACCACTACTGAAATTACATAGCAGGTCAGTCCGGCAACAATCGGGAGTTGCGTGGCTAGTTTGATCGCGGTGGCGAACCAGTTTTCTGCTGTCAAATGAATAGCGCCGACTGCATTGGTGCCCGCCTTGAGCAACAGTTGCGCCACTGCGTTGAGGCAGATGCCGACGAAGATAAAGCCGAAGGTAGGAAGATTCATGCTTGCACGCTCATGGTTTTATATCGCTCGCGATGACAACCCTGCGTCCATCGCGGGCGATGATGCGCATCGGCACTCCACGTCGTTGCAGGTCGGCAAAAACTTTCAGAGACGTGACGGCAACGGCTTTCGGACCTGTAACCCATTGCTGGATAAACGCTTCGCGCGTCGGCAGCCAAAGTTCTGGCTGTTGCTTGAGTCCAAATTCCAGCTCGTCCGGATTTTCCACCATGACCATGGTGCGGCGCAAATAAAACAGCAGCGAATGATCGAGCCGGCCGACCGCGTAAAGCGTCGTCGCGGGTGTGGCTTCCGCATTGATGGCGGCCACCAGCGGGCGACCGGACGCATAATTGCCGAACGGTTCATGGCCGAGCATCAGTATTTGCCCACCGGCAAAGCCGCTGATAGCCAGGATGACGGCGGCCAATTCTCCGCGCCCGCGTTGCGCCGGAAAGAAGGCGCCGATGCCGCCGACCAGAGCCGCCAGGGCGGCAGCGGTCAACCACGGCTCATAAGCCAGGTAGAGCGGAATTTCGAGCGGCACATCCGGTATTTTGACAATGCGATGCACAAAAAACAGGCCGGCCGCACCGGTGGCCGCCATCAGGGCGGCCGCCAGTATCCAGTGTTTGCGGCCGGCGGTCTCCCAGTAGGAAGCGATCAGCAATGCGAGTGCCGGAAAAATCGGCAGGATGTAGGACGGTAGTTTCGAGCCGGAAACGCTGAAAAAAATAAAGATGAAACCTGCCCATATCAACAGCAGCCGCTTCGGTTTGAAGGTGCCGGACCGCGCAGAGTGCCAATCGGTGCGCCAGCTGGCCACCAAGCTTTGCAGCAGGACTCCCAGCCATGGCACGATGCCAAGCAGCAGCAACGGAATAAAATAATACCAGCGCCCGGTACGATGATGGACTTCGCTGGTAAAGCGTTGAAAGTGTTCGTGGATGAAGAAAAATTGTGGAAATTCCGGGTTGCGGATCGATACCAGTACAAACCAGGGTGCCGTGATGGCGAAAAACAGCAGCAAGCCCTTGCCGATATGCAGGCGTTTCCAGATGCCGAAATCGTTTGCCAGCAGCGAGTAAATCACCAGCACCGCGCCGGGCAATACCAGTCCGATCAAACCTTTCGAGAGTACTGCCAGCGCCATTCCGGTCCAGCACGCGAGCATCCAGTTGCGTCGCTGGCCGGCATCGGCGCCATCGCGCTGCGCGATCAGCAAGCTGCATAGCGCCAATGTCATCATCCCCGACAGCCCCATGTCCAGCGTATTGATATGCCCTAGCGCGGCCCACAGAAAACTCGAGCCGAGTATCAATGCCGCCAGAAAACCCACGCGCTGATTGAAGACGCAGCGGCCGGCCCGATACGTCAGCAAAACGCCGAAAAAGCCGCACAAGCCAGTCCAGAACCGCGCCTGCCATTCGCCCATGCCGAACAGCTCGAAGGTGAGCGCATTCATCCAGGTTTGCAGCGGCGGTTTTTCGAAGTATTTGATGCCGTTGAGGCGGGTCGTGATCCAGTCGCCGCTGGCGACCATCTCGCGCGCCATCTCCGCATAGCGGCCTTCGTCGGTAGGTACCAGCGTGCGCAAGTCCAGCGCATAAAACCAGCACACGGTAAAAACCAGCAATAGCATCCAGACAAAAGGCCGGGACCGTTGTAAATCGGTCATGTCAGGACGGGACCGCAGCGGTGTCGGCAGCTGCCTCACGCTCGATGATCAGCGCCAGCGCGACCTTGCGGCCTTCCGACATCAGAATATTGTAAGTGCGGCAGGCGGCCTGGTTATCCATGCATTCGACCCCGATGCGGCGCCCGGTCAGCGCAGCAGTCAGCTTGGGATGCGCGAAGCGCTGACGCCGGCCTGTGCCGAGAATGACTACATCGGGTTGCAGCGCTTCGATCTGCATGAAATGTTCGGTTGCCAGCGCTTCGAACTGATCGACCGGCCACGCGACCGGAGCAATTTCCGGCATCACTACCAGACTGTGGGCAAAGCGCCGGGCGTTGATTTCGATACCGGCATCGTCGTAAGCGGTGACGGTCTGGTATTGTTGGGTGGCGGTAATATGGAGTTTCATGGTGCCGTTGTAAGATCGGTTGGGATGCTGTGCAGCGCAGAATATTTGTGCGCTTTTCGAGTTTTAGCAGGGCAATACAATTGCCATTGTAGCTTTTTTCTTTGCCAATCTCGGCTGCAATAGGTGTTTTTGATTGATAAAACACGATCCATTGTGCAGAATAGGCTTTTTCGGCGCTGCAGCAAAATGCGCCATTCTCGTATTAAAACAACAAGGAATTTCAGCTGTGCGACCGATTCAGAAATCGAAAAAATTAGCAGACGTCTGTTACGACATCCGCGGGCCGGTACTGGAAAAGGCGCGTCAGATGGAAGAGGAAGGGCAGCGGATCATCAAGCTCAATATCGGCAATCTCGCGGTATTCGGCTTCGACCCGCCGGACGAGATCGTGCAGGACATGATCCGCAATTTGCACAATGCCGCCGGCTATACGGATTCCAAAGGCATGTTTGCACCGCGCAAATCGGTCATGCATTACACCCAGGAGAAAAAAATCGCCGGGGTCACGATCGATGACATCTACCTCGGCAACGGTGCTTCCGAACTGATCGTGATGGGCATGAATGCTTTGCTCAACAGCGGCGACGAAGTATTGGTGCCCTCGCCCGATTATCCGCTCTGGACGGCGGCCGTGAGCCTGTCCGGCGGCAAACCGATCCATTACGTCTGCGACGAAGCGTCCGGCTGGATGCCCGACATCGAAGACATCAAGAAGAAAATTACCCCGCATACCAAGGCGATTGTCGTTATCAACCCGAACAATCCGACCGGCGCGCTGTATCCGGAGGAAGTTTTGCAGCAATTGATCGAAGTCGCGCGGCAGCATCAACTGATCGTATTCGCCGACGAAATTTACGACAAGACGCTGTACGACGGCGAAACCCATACCTCGATGGCGTCGCTGGCCGACGATGTATTGTTCATCACATTCAATGGCTTGTCGAAAAACTACCGTTCCTGCGGCTATCGCGCCGGCTGGATGGTGGTGTCGGGCGAAAAGCGCCATGCCAAGGATTACATTGAAGGCTTGAACATGCTGGCCTCGATGCGCCTGTGCTCGAATACGCCGGGCCAGTTTGCGATTCAGACCGCGTTGGGCGGCTATCAAAGCATCAACGATCTGATCGCGCCCAACGGACGCCTGACCAAGCAGCGCGACCTGGCGCACCGTTTGCTGATCGATATTCCCGGCGTTACCTGCGTCAAGCCGAAAGCGGCGTTGTATATGTTCCCGCGGCTGGACCCGAAACTGTATCCGATTGCCGATGACCAGGACTTTGCACAAGACTTGCTGACCGAAGAAAAAGTGCTGATCGTGCAGGGCACCGGTTTCAACTGGATAGCGCCGGATCATTTCCGGGTCGTGTTCCTGCCCAATGCGGAAGACTTGACCGACGCAGTAGGCCGGATCGCTCGTTTCCTCGACGGCTATCGCAAACGGCATGGCACTGCATGACGCCGTTTGTTTGCACACGGTAGATACGGAGGTCGGCCTGGAGAATTCCCGGCTTTCCGCTTGCCTTGCCAGATTCTAGTTATTTAATTGCTTCCTTTAAATTGCTTCCTTTAGTCACCTCAACACCCTTCATCACCATTGAAATTATGAAACCAATCAAAGTAGGTTTACTGGGCATCGGCACCGTAGGTTCCGGCACATTCAACGTCTTGCAGCGCAACCGGGAAGAGATCATGCGTCGCGCCGGTCGTGCGATCGAGATTACGATGGTGGCCGACCTCAATACCGAACGCGCCAGAGAATTGACCCGCGGCGAATGCGAAGTGGTGAATGACGCCAATCTGGTCATCAATAATCCGGATATCGATATCGTCATCGAGCTGATCGGCGGTTACGGTATCGCCAAGGATCTGGTGCTGAAGGCGATCGCCAACGGCAAGCATGTGGTAACCGCCAACAAAGCGTTGCTGGCGCTGCATGGCGATGAAATTTTCCAGGCCGCGCAAGAAAAAGGCGTAATGGTCGCTTTCGAGGCCGCAGTCGCCGGCGGGATTCCGATTATCAAAGCGTTGCGCGAAGGCTTGACCGCCAACCGCATCGAATGGCTGGCCGGCATCATCAACGGCACCACCAATTTCATTCTCACGGAGATGCGCGACAAGGGGCTCGATTTCGATGTCGTTCTGAAAGAGGCGCAACGGCTCGGCTATGCGGAAGCCGATCCGACTTTCGATATCGAAGGCATCGATGCCGCGCACAAGCTCACGCTGATGGCTTCGATTGCGTTCGGCATTCCGGTCCAGTTTGCCAAAGCATACGTCGAAGGCATCACCCAGCTGCAAGGCATCGATATCCAGTATGCAGAGCAGCTCGGCTACCGCATCAAGTTGCTGGGGATTGCCAAGCGCATGCCCAATGGCATCGAGTTGCGCGTGCATCCGACCCTGATTCCGGCCAAGCGCCTGATCGCCAACGTCGAAGGCGCGATGAATGCGGTGATGGTGCAAGGCGATGCGGTAGGCCCGACGCTGTATTACGGCAAGGGCGCCGGCGCCGAGCCGACCGCTTCTGCGGTAATCGCCGATCTGGTCGATATCGCGCGTCTGGCCGCTGCCGATCCCGAGCATCGGGTGCCACATCTGGCATTCCAGCCGGACGCGGTACACAACACGCCGGTCTTGCCGGCAAGCGAAATTACGACGTCGTATTACCTGCGCATTCATGTGGCCGACGAAGCCGGCGTACTGGCCAGCGTCACCAGTATCCTGGCCGATGGCGGGATTTCCGTGGAAGCGATGCTGCAAAAGGAGCCAGCCGAAGGCAAGCCGGAAACCGACATCATCATCCTGACCCACCAGACGCAGGAAAAAAATATCGATACCGCGATTGCCAGAATAGAAGCGTTGGCGACCGTACGCGGCAAAGTGGTACGGATCCGTTCCGAAGAACTCGCGTAAATTATTCGATACCAGGTGCTGTATAGCAAATAACAGGGTAATTTCCGCCGATATTTAGGGCGGAAATTCAAATACCCCTAACTATCAATTTAACGGCAGCAGGCCGGGAACATTCCCGCCCTGCTGCCGTTAAGCGTTTTTCTGCATGAAAAATGTCGAGGGCGACTGCCCGAAGGTTTTTTTGAACATGGCCGAGAATGCCGACTGGCTGGCGTAGCCGAGTTCTGCTGCGACCTGCGCCAGCGGCTGTCCGCGGGCGATCAGCGGCGCCGCATGCGCGAGCCTGACTTGCTGGCGCCACTGGCCGAAATTCATTCCCAGATCCTGCTCGAACAAGCGCGCCAGCGTACGCTCGGACGCGCCGACCCGGTGCGACCAGTCGCGCAGCGTCAGGCTTGATGCAGGATCGGCAATCAGCGTGCTGCACAGCGTTTTCAACCGCTTTTCGTTCGGCAGCGCGACCCGGATCGCAGGCGCTGCAGAACGCGACAGTTCATCGAGAATCAGGGCCGCCAGCAGCGTTTCGCGCGCTGCATCTACATCTGCATCGGCTTGCGACAGCGCAACGATCAACTCGCGCAATAGCGGCGACACTGCCAGCACTTCGCATTCGGGACGCTGGAACGGGGCCGCGTCCGCATGCACATACAGCGCGCGCAGGCGGGATTTTTCCAGCGTCGCGACTTCATGCCGTGCCTGCGGCGGAATCCAGATCGCCCGCAACGGCGGCACAATCCAGGTGCTGTTGCCGACCGTGACCCGGACCACGCCTTCCAGCGCGTAAGTAACCTGGCCCCACGCATGGCTGTGGGCGACCAGTAATTCGGACGCGGCCAGATCGCGTGCAATCAGCCGAACCGGGCGTTGCGGCGTCGGCGCCATCGCCGGCTGCGCGGGACGGGTGTGCGTGAGCGGTTGGAGTGACATGGCAGGATATCGATAAATTATGTCTTTCTATCTTAAAGCAGCCGCCGTATTTCTGCTTACACTGATGTCATCATCAATCAGTATCAAAGAGACAGCCATGAGCTCCTTGTCAACCAATACTCTTCATCAGGATGCCCAGGTAATCGGGTTGGTATCTACCGCCCACGGTGTGTCGCATTTTTCCCAATTGCTGCTGGCGGCGCTGTTTCCGTGGCTGAAGGAAGCTTTCAATCTGTCGTATGCGGAACTGGGTTTTCTGATGACGGTATTTTTCATCGTCTCCGGCATCGGCCAGGCGCTGGCCGGTTTTGTGGTGGACAAGGTCGGTGCCCGCACCGTGCTGTTTGCAGGGCTGGCCTGTCTGGGCACAGCCGCGCTGGCGATGTCGCTGGCGCCTAATTACGGCGTCTTGCTGGCTGGTTCGATGCTGGCCGGGCTGGGCAACTGCGTGTTTCATCCGTCCGACTTCACTTTGCTCAATCAGCGGGTGTCGCCGTCGCGGCTGGGTCATGCGTTCTCGGTCCATGGCATTTCGGGCAATCTCGGCTGGGCGGCCGCACCGCTCTTCATGACGACTATTGCAACACTCGCCAGTTGGCGCGTAGCGTTGTTTTCTGCTGCATTCGTGATATTTGCAGTGCTGGCGCTGCTGTGGGTGTATCGGGCGCTGCTGGCTACACCGGTTGCTGCGTCGGCCGCAGCGCATCCGGGTGCGGCGCATGACGGTTCCGCATTGAATTTCATGCGTTTGCCTTCGGTCTGGATGTGCTTCGCATTTTTCTTCATCACCGCGCTGGCGCTGGGTGGAATTCAAAGCTTTTCCTCTTCCGGCCTGCGTGCGCTGTACGGCATGTCGCTGGCGTTGGCGGCGACCGCATTTACCACGTATATGCTGGCTTCGGCGGCAGGCATGCTGATGGGCGGTTTTCTGGCGGCCCGGACTACGCGCCATGATCGCACTATCGCGCTGGCTTTCACCGTGTCCGGCGTGATGGCGCTGATCATCGCCACTGTTGCAGTGCCTGCATGGGGTGCGCTGGTATTGATGGGCATGGTCGGACTGGGGGCCGGAATCGCCGGCCCGTCGCGCGATTTGCTGATCCGTGCATCGGCACCGAAAAATGCTACCGGGCGCGTATATGGCGTCGTGTATTCCGGGCTGGATGGCGGAGTGGCGATTGCGCCGCTGGTATTTGGTGCGTTGATGGACGCCAACCGTCCGGCTTGGGTGTTCATCTGCATCGGCTTGTTTCAGATGCTGGCGATAGTCACCGCAATCAATGTCGGCAACGACACCAGCAAGCGCGCTGCCGCTGCGCAAGCGGTGTAGCGAACGCGTCAGCAAACAGGCATCGGCTCAGGCGTGATTGCGATGCCTCTTTTTCATTCGCCATTCGCCCTTTACAATCGACGCAAGTATTTTATAAACCTTGCCGGAGATTTGAATGACTTTTGCTACCTGCGATATTTGCGATGCCCACGAAAACCAGATTGCCAATGGCGAGTTGGCGGTGTTGCCGCCCGTGTTCCAGGCATACGGACAGGAACCGATTTTTTCCGGCCCTGCGTATACGCTGAAAGTGTTTGAAGACAATGCGCTGGTGCGCACCGTGCTCGATCAGCCGGGCAACGGTCAGGTGTTGGTGATCGACGGCGGCGGCAGCTTGCGCTGCGCACTGGTCGGGGGCAATCTGGCGGTGCTGGCGGTCAAGAATGGTTGGAGCGGGATCGTCGTCAACGGTTGCATTCGCGATTCGGTCGAGATCAATGCGTGCGCGATCGGCGTACGCGCACTGGCAACGCATCCGCAAAAAAGCATCAAGAAGGGCGCTGGCGAAACACAGCTGCGCATCCTTATTGCGGGTGTCGCAGTACGCCCCGGCAACTGGATTTATGCCGATCAGGATGGCGTGCTGGTGGCGCAGGAAAAATTGGTTTGATCCGACTTTTTTAATGCTGTTGGTTTGATGCTGTTATATGAAAAATGCCGCACCCTCGATAGCATCCGGGTGCGGCATTTTTATATTAGAACCGTCAAGCCGGTCAGGCGTATTCTCTGGTCTGGTTCAGTGCCGTGTCCAACGCCAGCGCACGCGCATCCGCACCCATTGCAATGCCTTCGGCGCGGATTACCGTGATGTCGGTAATGCCGAAAAAGCCCATTACTGCGCGCAGGAATGCTTCCTGATGGTCCATCGCACCTTCATAGGCAGTACCGGCATACATGCCGCCGCGCGACGATACGATGACGACTTTCTTGCCGCCGGCCAGGCCTTCCGGTCCCTGCGCAGTGTAGCGGAAGGTGCGGCCGGCTTGTGCGATGCGATCGATCCACGCCTTGAGTTGGGTCGGCACCGAGAAGTTGTACATCGGCGCGCCGATCACCACGACGTCGGCTGCCAGAAACTCGCCGAGCATGGTTTCGGTCAGCGCCAGCTCTGCGCGCAGGCTGTCAGGTGCAACATAGCCTTCCTGCGGGCGCAATGCCGCCAGCAATTCGCCATCCAGATGCGCTGGCGGGGTTTCGGCCAGATCGCGATAAATGACGCTCGCATCCGGATTGGTTTCCTGCAATTGATAGACGGTAGCGGCAGTCAGTTCCCGCGAAACCGACATCGCGCCCATTGCGCTTGAATCAATATGAAGAACTTTCATGCTTACTCCGTGGATAAATGAGGTTGAAATGCAATACGTGATTAAGTCTAAAATAGAAACAACATTAGATAAATAGCGATATTCGAGAATGATTATCCTATATGCAGGATAATCATCGGAATTGATATGCACAGGACCGGCAATGCATGATTTGAACGATATGTATCTGTTCGCCAAAGTGGTCGAGCAGGGCGGTTACAGCGCTGCCGCGCGCCATCTCGGGATGCAGGTATCCCGCCTCAGCCGGCGCATCAACGATCTGGAAACCAGCCTGGGGGTACGCCTGCTCAACCGCACCACGCGCAAGATTTCGCTGACCGATATCGGCCAGACGTTTTACCAGCATTGCATCGCGCTGGTGGCCGAAGCCCAAGCGGCGCGCGATACCGTCGACCGTACCCGGGCCGAGCCGCAGGGACTGGTGCGGCTGAGCTGTCCGGTCGGCCTGTTGCATAGCAATGTGGCTGGCATCGTCGCGCGTTTTCTGGCGGAAAAGCCGCTGGTGCGGGTCCATGTGGAAGCCACCAACCGCCGCGTCGATGTGGTCGAAGAAGGTTTCGATATCGCATTACGGGTCAGAAGCCTGCCGCTGGAAGACTCCAATCTGGCGGTGCGCACGCTGGCCAATACCGAACTGATCCTGCTCGGCAGTCCCAGCCTGTTTGCGCTGCATGGCAAGCCCCAGCAACCTGCCGACCTGAGCCGTTTTCCGACACTGAGCATGACGCGGCCGGGCGACAAATATACCTGGCAGTTCACCCGGCCCGACGGCAGCGTCGAAGTTGTTACGCACTTGCCGCGCTTGGCCACCGACGACTTCGTTACCCTGCACCGGGCTGTACTGAATGGCATCGGCATTACCTATCTGCCCAAATTCATGGCGCAGCAGGATATTGCCAGCGGCGCGCTGGAGCATGTGCTGCCGGAATTGACGATTCCGCAGGGTGTCGTGCATGCGCTTTTTCCATCGCGGCGCGGCTTGGTGCCGGCAGTGCGCGATTTCATCGATGCGCTGGTAGAAGGCTTCGCCGACGGCGAGCAGACTCTACTCGCATGAGCCTGATAACCGCAAATGATCTCGCCAAGCGATTGCTGTCAGCAAGGAGTGAAATCGGACTCCATGATGTATCTGTCCCAGGACTGTGGCGTATCGTAAAACGGGAAGTAAGACAGTAAGCTCACATTTCCTCGGGTACATCCGAAATGGAAGCACTGCGCAGTGCATCAATAAAGTACTGCACGGCCATGGAATGCGATCGATTTTTCTGGGTCACTATAAAAAATTCGGCACATTGGCCGAACAGGTCCGGCCTGAGTGGCCGCAATTGATCTTGCGTCACCCAACGCGCCGCATAATGTTCCGGCAGGTAGCCGATGAATCCGCCGGACAAGATGAGCAGCGCCGCAGCTTCCATATGGTGGACCATAGCCGACACCTTGAAGCGCACAGTTTTGCCCAGAACGTGCGATTCCCGCAGGTAGCCGCGTGCGACATAATCGAGGTCTGTCAACTGGTCCAATTCAAGCTGATACGGCGCCGAACTGAACAAAGGATGTGGGCGAGCGCAATACAGCAGAAGTTTTTCCGAGTAGGCCGGCTCGTAATCCAAGCCGGGTAAAGTGTGGCGAAAGGGCCCAATTCCCACATGTATCTTGCGCGCGAGCAGTGCCTCTTCTATTTCGCCAGGTGACTGGACCGCTAAGTTGATCTGCAAGTCGCCGCCTCTGCGCTTCATCGAAAGAATGGCGTGCGCGACTTTGGAGTTGGCGTCGGTTATCGTGTTGTCGACAATCCCGATCCTTAACTCGCCACTGATGCGATGATGCAACGCGCCAAGTTCGACCCGAAAATCCTCAACGGAGTTCAGCAGTTCAGCCGTTGCCTGGTACAGCACTTTCCCTTCGTCGGTTAGCTGAAAACCGCCGCGTCCGCGCTGGCAAAGCCTTATTCCGATACGCGCCTCGAGATCAGCCATATGCGTGCTGATTGTCGAGAGATTCAAATTGAGAACAGATTCGGCTGCCGAAAAACCGCCACAATCCGTCACAGCCTTAAATATGCGCAAGAGTCTGAGATCGAAATCGGTGATGTTGATCATGAGAATTCATGTGGCTGAAAAGGAACAGCGAAATTGAGAAAGACAACTTGAGCTTATGGTGAGATTGCATCCACTCGCAATTGTCACGACTGTAGCACGCCAATATCAAGGCCCAATGCGCGTTTGAGGGCATCTGTCTGGAAAAAATTGCGCCCAAAATTTGGCGCAGTGATTGATAGCGAGGCGAAAGTTCCAAAAACCTTGAACTGAAGTTTGATAGACAGTGATTTAAAAATCATTGCACCGAGGGGACACTGGCAGCAGTTGCACTGTCATGGCGCGTCATCCGGCCGCCGACCTGTGCGCCAGCGTGCAATAGGCACGCCCCAGTGAGGAGCTATATACATCATGCAAGAAAGCAAATTCGCCCCGATTACCGGTACGGTGATGCCCAGATTCGCCGGCATCGCTACCTTGATGCGCCTGCCGTACGTTGATCCAACCGACGTGAAATATGAAGAAGTGGATATCGGCTTGATTGGTGTGCCGTGGGATGGCGGTACCACCAATCGCCCCGGAGCGCGACATGGGCCGCGCCAAGTGCGCGATGCCTCGACGATGGTGCGCAATATCAACCGTGCGAACGGAATTAATCCTTTTGATCTATGCAACTGTGCGGATCTCGGAGATACGCCTGTCAATCCCGTTGATCTCATGGATTCCCTGGGCCGTATCGAAGCTTTTTATTCCACGGCGCATAAGGCTGGCATCACGCCCTTGTCGGTTGGCGGCGACCATTTGGTGACCCTGCCCATCATGCGTGCGCTTGCCAGGAATGGGCCTATCGGCATGGTGCATTTTGATGCCCACACTGATACCTGGGACCGATATTTTGGAGACAATCTGTATACCCACGGGACGCCGTTCCGGCGGGCGATCGAGGAAGGGTTGCTGGACCCAAAACGCACGATTCAAATCGGGATTCGTGGTGCGCTCTATAACGACAGCGAAAACGATTGGGGCGAACGGCAAGGCATTCGGGTGATCGACATCGATACGTTCTATGCAATGGGTGTTGACGCAGTGATTGCAGAAGCGCGGCGCATCGTCGGCGATGGCCCAACTTATGTGACGTTTGATGTGGATGCGCTCGATCCCGTGTATGCGCCGGGAACTGGAACGCCTGAAATAGGTGGCTTCACGACGCATGAAGCGCAACAAATGATTCGCGGGTTGCGCGGGCTGAATCTGGTTGGCGGCGATGTAGTAGAGGTATCGCCTCCTTTCGACCCGAGCGGCAACACAGCCGTGGTCGCCGCCACGATGATGTTCGAAATATTGTGCGTTCTGTCGGAATCCGTAGCAAGAAGAAAACAGCAGCGAAAGGCGACCGGGAGGGCGGTGTAAGTACGGGCGTTTGACGGCATTTCAGTTGCGAAAATGCATAAAGCGCTTGGCCACCGATGGAACAATTGCAAGCGCAGAGAAATATCACTGGAACCTTTCCAAAAAAGATTTTGAGGAGACATAAAATGAAATTGCTAAAACGCGTATCCGGGGTGCTGGCGATTGCGGGATTGCTGGGATTGAGCAGTGTCACGGTGCCGGCGCAGGCTGCCGACAAAGTGGTGAAGGTGGCCTATCAAGCAACCTACAGCCCATGGATTCAGGCGATGGTCGAGGGAACGTTCGAGAAGCGCACCGGCTATAAAATTAATTGGCGAAAATTTAACTCTGGCTCCGCAGTCATGAACGCGATGGCTTCGGGGGATATCGATATCGGAGTCGTGGGGTCGAGCCCACTTGCGGCAGCGACGAGCCGAGGCCTGGATCTGCAACTGTTCTGGATCGCTGTGGATATCGCCAATGCGGAAGCTCTGATGGTGCGCGACGGCAGCGGCATCAAGGAGCCGCGTGATTTGGCTGGCAAGGTGATCGCCGTGCCAATCGCGAGCACCAGTCACTATCAATTGATGTACATACTTGAAAAATGGGGTGTCTCCAACACGGTGAAGATCATTAATATGAGCCCCGAACAATCCGCGGCGGCATGGGAGCGGGGTGATATCGATGGGGCATTCATTTGGGGGCCGGCACTCAGCCGGATTAAGAAAAATGCCAAGCCCTTGGTGACGGCAGGCCAGATATGCGAAATGGGGACATGCACCTTTGAGGGTAGGGTGGCAACGAAAAAATTCGCAGAAACCAATAAGGATTTCATGCGGATGTTCGTCACAATACTCAACGAAACCAATGAAGATTTCATCAAATATCCGCATAAATGGGGTCCGAACTCAAAACCCGTGCTTTCTGTCGTGCGCGGCTTGGGTGGAAATGGCATTGATGCGGCTGAAGAGATGGCATTGTATAAATACCCAAGTCTGACCGAGCAAAATTCGTGTCAGTGGCTGGGGTGCGGCAATGAAAGCGGTGCGGTCCGGACATTAAAATCCACGGCAGAATTTTTGAAGAAGCAAGGAAAGGTCGATGCCGTGCTGCCCAATTACAGTCAATTCGTTGATCCGCAGTATGTTAATTCCGCCCGCAAGGCTGCCAATTGACATCGATGAAAGGCAAATAATTGATGCGGCGGCGTAGAAACGTTATCTTTATGTGGACGTTCCCGCGCCGCCCTGTTGCCCTTGAGACAGGAAGAATATATTGAAAATACTTGCCTGAAAATAATATGTATTTTCATATTGATCGCAGAGTCGGCATCCTCGATCTGTTCACCCAAGGCTAAGGGTAGATGCAGCAGCCTGCACTAACGGCGGGGCATTCCCGCTGCATTGGCATCCGGATAGGCAATGTGAAAATAATTGCATTTGTTAATCTTAAAAATAACAATATAATCAATAGCTTATAAAGATTAATAATTGTTGCCAATACGATCTCATGACCAAAAACGAAGCCATCAAACGCGTCAACGACACTCTCGGCAGCGCGCTGCTCAATGAACGCAACACGCACTGGGCCAGCGTGGTCGCAAATGCGGGTGACGAAGGCTGGTGGATTCACATTCCCTTGCTGCAGTTCAAAAAGGACATCCACATCCTACTGTGCAGCGAAAAGGCCAAGGTTTTCCGTCATCTGAAAATCAAGGCCAGCGAAATTCTCAGTCCGGCAATGAAGTTTCGCTGCAAGGATCAGGTTGCCGATATCTTCATATCCTCTGCCAGCCCCAGAAAATTGGCCGATATATTGGCCGGCGGCACCAAGCATAACTTCAGCAAACATATCGTGTCCGAATACCGTTTCTAGCTTTTGCTTCCGAATTTAATTTTTGAACATGACTGCACAATCAAAACATGCCAGCGGCGCATTAATCGCTCCACGACTGGCGGCGCTGCTGTTTGCCGTCGCCACTTGCGGCATCGCTCAGGCCGCGCCGCTGTTGCATTGCGAAGTCACCTACGCCGGCACCACCCATGTGGTGGAAGCCGTATCCGGCACCGACCCCTACCGCGTGCCCTCGGTCGATATCGGCGGGCGGTTCCGCTTCAAGGCAGTGATGCTGGGCACGTCGCAGCGAATCGACGTCATCAATCTGTATGCGTATATCGACACCCGACGCCAGCCGGTATTGATACACCAAGCCAAATACCTGCCGCCGTTTAGGAAATCCGCCACGCCTTATGCACTGACCGGACACAATAGCCTGTACGCATCGAACGTCGAACGCGAACTTCAATACAACTGCGTCTTGCAGGGAGTGCAGTAATGCTGCTTTTACCGCAATTTTTTACCCGATTCCCTACATTGACCGCACGCAGGATCATTAGCGTCGCATGTCTTGGACTGTGCATCGCGGCTGCGGGTGCCGCTGCCGCGCAACCCGCGCCTTCAGTGAGCTTGCTGTTTGCAGGCGACATCGTGCTCGACGGCAAGGCTGGCAAAGCCATCGAGCAGGGGCGTGACCCGTTCGCTGCGTTTGCCGCGATACTGAACTCGGCCGACATTCGCATCGGCAACCTCGAATGCGTGATTGCCACCGGCGGCGATCCGGCCGACAAGAACTACACCTTTCGGGCCGATCCGCGCACGTTGCCGGTGCTCAAGCGCCACTTCGATGCGGTAGCGCTGGCCAACAACCATTCCGGCGATTACGGTCGCCCGGCCTTTGCCGAAATGCTTGGCCTGCTTGATGCGCAGGGCATCCTGAAATTCGGCGGCGGCCATAATCTGCGCGAAGCGCACGCTCCGCTGATCATTGAGCGCAACGGCTTGCGCATCGCGCTGCTGAGCTACAACGAATTCATGCCGCGCAGCTTCGAGGCCGACTTTGATGCTCCCGGCGTCGCATGGAGCGAAGACGAGCAAGTGGTGGCCGACATTAAGGCTGCGCGCAGCGTTCACAACGCCGATTTGGTGATCCCGATCATACACTGGGGTTGGGAAAACGAGCCTATCGCCGGTGCGCGCCAGCGCCAGCTTGCGCGGCGGATGATAGACGCCGGAGCCGACGCCATCATCGGCGGGCACCCGCATGTCACGCAAGACATCGAGCACTACAAACGCAAGCCGATCATCTACAGCGTCGGCAATTTCGTGATGGAAGACATCGACAACCCGAATCAGGCGATCGGATGGGTATTGCGGCTGCAACTCGACCGCCAGGGCGTGCAACGCTTTGACACCCGCATCGCCAACCTCGACAGCGACGGTTTTCCGCATCCAGCGCCAAACGCCCAAAGCCCGTGCTGGCAGCGCGGCCAGAGCGCGGTGACGCTATGCGGAAATGGAAATTGATGTGGCCGATTAGTGCGGCCGATTAATGCAGTCGATTGCTTGCCGGTGGAAATGCGCGCTGCAATAAAAATAAAGAGAGTATGCCCATGATTCGCAGGTAATCATTTCGGGTAATGGCGTATATGCTTGCCAGTATATTTCACACAGCTGGTTGTTTGGGATTTACTTCTTGAGAATCCGGCGCATTACGGTCGGCGCCGGCTCTTGCGGATTGCCGTGCGTATATTCGAGTTCCGGTGCGACTTCGAATCCGAGCGCCGCATAAAAATCCAGCAGCCGGGGCTGATCCGCGCGTACTGCGAGGCGCAGTTCGGTTACATCGCACCCGAACGCATGGTGAATTACCGCTTCCAGCAAATGTTGCGACAGGCTGTGGCCGCGGTAGGCCGGAATAATGCCCATGCGCAGGATTTCCCAGATGCCGTATTCCAGTTCCATCGGCAGCCAGCGTACCGAACCGGCCGCCTGCTGATCGATTTCCAGAATAAAGCCGCCGCCGAGGCGCAAGTCCTGTTCGACTTTGGCTGGCGATTCGGAATGGCCGCTGGAGCTTGCGGCCACTTTTTCTGCCCACGCAGCGCTGGTGAGCGCTGCGATGGTGTGAGCATCTTCTGCGGTTGCTTCCCGTATGATCAGATCCATCGGTAATCGATTGCAGTATTCTCGCCTGCGGTGTTCATTATTGATCTGGCACGATGAAGTCTTGACTTCATCGTGCCCCGTTCTCCCCCTCTCCCTCTGGGAGAGGGTTGGGGTGAGGGGATCCGGTTCTAACTTTATTTGTTCCGGATCTATAGTGACATTGTCAAGCATGATAATTGAAAAATGCTTAATGTATCCGCATTCCGGGCGTGGCGCCCGGCCACGGGTTCAGGATGTAAATTCCCGGATTGGTTTTTTCATCTGCGGCGGATGCTGCCATCACCATGCCTTCGGACACGCCGAACTTCATCTTGCGCGGCGCCAGGTTCGCCACCAGCACCGTCAATTTTCCGATTAATTCTTCCGGTTGGTAAGCCGATTTGATGCCGGAAAACACGTTGCGCAGACGGCCTTCGCCGGCGTCGAGCGTCAAGCGCAGCAACTTGTCGGAACCTTCGACATGTTCGCAATTGACGATTTTGGCGATGCGCAGGTCGATCTTGGCGAAATCGTCCAGCTTAATTTCCGGGGCGAGCGCTTCGATCTTAGAATTGGCGCAGCCACCGTCTTCACCCTCTCCCTCAGGGAGAGGGCTGGGGTGAGGGTGGGTTCCTTTAGCATCGGCCGCCTGCTCCGGCATCTCAAACAGCGCATCGAGCATTTTCGGATCGACCCGCTGCATCAGGTGCGCATACGGATTGATTCGATGGCCGTGCGGCATCGGCACGGCGACGTCGGCCCATTGCAATGGCTGCAAATTGAGCAGGGCTTCCACTTGCTTCACCAATTCCGGCAAAACAGGTTTCAGATAAATGCTCAGGATGCGGAACGCTTCCATCAGGCGGCTGCATACTTCGTGCAAGGCGGCGCTGTTGGCCGGGTCTTTCGCCAGTTCCCACGGCTTGTTGGCGTCGACATAGGCGTTGACGATATCGGCCTGGTCCATCACTGCGCGCAACGCTTTGCCGTATTCGCGGCCGTTGAACAATGCCTGAATTTCGGTGGCGGCAGCGCGCAGCGTGGACAGGAAGCTGTCGTCGTCGTTAGCCCAGTCCATGCTGAGCGTGCCGTCGAATTTCTTGGCGATAAAGCCGGCGGCGCGGCTGGCGATATTCACATACTTGCCGATCAGGTCGCTGTTGACGCGGGCGACGAAATCGTCCGGGTTGAAATCGACGTCTTCGACCTTCGCGTTGAGCTTGGCGGCGATGTAATAGCGCAGCCATTCCGGATTCATGCCGATGTCGAGGTAACGCAGCGGCGAGATGCCGGTGCCGCGCGATTTCGACATTTTTTCGCCGGACACGGTGATGAAGCCGTGCACGAAGATATTGTTCGGCACTTTATGGCCGGAGAATTTCAGCATCGCCGGCCAGAACAGCGTATGGAAATAGATGATGTCCTTGCCGATGAAATGATATTGCTCGGTCGTCGGGTCGGCCATGAAGGCGTCGAAGTAGCGCCCGGTCTTGCCGAAGTAGTTCTTCAGCGAAGCCAGGTAGCCGACCGGCGCATCGAGCCAGACGTAGAAATATTTGCCCGGCTCGTCGGGGATTTCGATGCCGAAGTACGGCGCATCGCGGCTGATGTCCCAGTCGCCCAAGCCGCTGCTTTCGCCTTCCGCACCCTCCAGCCATTCACGGGCCTTGTTCGCGACTTCCGGCTGCAACCGCTGCGGATCGAGCGCCCATTCGCGCAGGAAATCGACGCATTGCGGATCGGACAGTTTGAAGAAGAAGTGCTCGGACGACTTCATCACCGGCGTGGCGCCGGTCAGCGTCGAATACGGATTTTTCAGGTCGGTCGGCGCATATACGCCGCTGCAGACTTCGCAGGAATCGCCGTACTGGTCCTTGGCGCCGCATTTCGGGCACTCGCCCTTGATGTAGCGGTCCGGCAGGAACATGTTCTTGACCGGATCGTAAAATTGTTCGATGGTCTTGGTGGCGATGAAGCCGGCGGCTTTCAGCTTGCGGTAGATGTCGCGCGACAACGCGTGATTTTCCGGGCCGTCGGTCGAGTGCCAGTTATCGAACCCGATATGAAAGCCGTCCAGATACTGCTTGCGGCCGGCAGCGATGTTGGCGACAAACGCTTGCGGCGTAACGCCGGCTTTTTCGGCCGCGATCATGATCGGTGCGCCGTGCGCATCGTCGGCGCCGACAAAGTGCACTTCGTGGCCCTGCATTCGCTGAAACCGGACCCAGATGTCGGCCTGGATGTATTCCATGATGTGGCCGATATGAAATGCGCCATTGGCGTAAGGGAGGGCGGTGGTAACGAACAGCTTGCGGGTCATGGTTAATGCGCTTTTGAAGGGGTGAAAACGCCATTTTAACAGTGCAATAGACATGTGGGTCATAGGGACATGGTGTAGTGTCAGCCGTTTTGCGCTAGACTTGCCGATCAATTATGGAGATCAGCATGGGTATCACTGTAGAAGCGGTTAAAGAAGTTCTGGGCAAGGTCATCGACCCGAATACGAATAAAGACTTCGTATCCACCAAATCAGCCAAAAATATCGTGCTCGACGGCGCCGACATCGCGCTCGATATCGAGCTCGGCTATCCGGCCAAAAGCCAGATCGATGCGATCCGCAAAAGCGTGATCGGCGCGCTGCGCAGCATTCCCGGCGTCGGCAATGTCAGCGTGAACGTGCATACCAAGATCATTTCGCATACGGTGCAGCGCGGCGTCAAGCTGATGCCGAACGTCAAGAACATCATCGCGGTCGCGTCCGGCAAGGGCGGCGTCGGCAAATCGACCACTGCGGTCAATCTGGCGCTGGCGCTGGCTGCCGAAGGCGCATCGGTCGGGATTCTGGACGCCGATATCTACGGCCCTTCGCAACCGATGATGATGGGCATCACCGGCCGGCCGGAATCGCTGGACGGCAAGACCATGGAACCGCTGGAAAATTACGGCCTCCAGGTATCTTCGATCGGCTTCATGATCGACCCCGACGAGCCGATGGTGTGGCGCGGCCCGATGGTCACGCAGGCGTTGCAGCAATTGCTGGAGCAAACCAACTGGCGCGACCTCGATTACCTGATCGTCGACATGCCGCCGGGCACAGGCGACATCCAGCTGACGCTGTCGCAAAAAGTGCCGGTGACCGGCGCGGTGATCGTCACCACGCCGCAGGATATCGCATTGCTGGATGCACGCAAGGGATTGAAAATGTTCGAGAAAGTCGGCATTCCGATCCTCGGCATCGTTGAAAACATGAGCACCCACATCTGTTCGAACTGCGGTCATGCGGAGTCGATCTTCGGCGCCGGCGGCGGCGAGAAAATGTGTGCGGAATACGGCGTTCCTTTCCTCGGCGGCTTGCCGCTGACGATGGCGATTCGCGAGCAGGCCGACTCCGGCCGCCCGACGGTGGTAGCCGACCCGGATGGTCCGGTGAGCGCGATTTACAAGGAAATCGCCCGCAAGATCGCAGTCGGCGTGGCGGAAAAAGCGCGCGACATGAGCAGCAAATTTCCTAGCATCGTGGTCAAAAACGATTAAACTTCGGATCAGGCAAAGAGGACGCAGTCGCGCTCCTCGGTTGCCTGACTTATACAGTTATGATTGGGGTATGGGTGAAAACACATGCTTTCTCGCATAATTTCTGCGGCATTTCTACAATACCGCAGGATGTATATCTTCATTGAAAAATTCCGGCTGCAGTCGCCGCCGAATTCAATCTGGTCCATCGCACTGAAATGAGGTCTGAACGTGGAGACGCAAGCAATCGATGTGAGTGTCATCATGCAACGCACAACGCTCGATAATCGCTGGCAGTCGCACCAGTGGCGTGCGCTGGAAGTGCTTGATACCGCGACCTTGCCGCCCGGCGGAGCGCGCTGCCTGCTCAGTGACGCCAGCGACATGCGCTGGATATTTCCCGGTTTCGACATCAAACTGTTCAGCGGCGAAGGCGAGGGCTATTACCTCAATCTCAGCTCCGCTGTGCCGTGCTGGTTCATCATGTGGCGCATCGAGCAGATCGGCGCGCAGGAAGTAGCGGTGCCCAAGGCGGTCACGCTGTCCTATAACGAAGCGGCCCGCCTGATGGATGGCGGCGAACAGGTCGAGACGCTGCCTGCATCGGCAGCGATCATTGAGCGGCTCGGCAGTTTCATTGCGCAGCATTACCAGCCGGAATTCAAGGGCAAGCGCAAAAAACCTTCGTTCGAAGGCGGCGCAGGCGTTGACCGGATGGCGCAGGCGGAAGGGAAGAGCGATGGCGGCCGATGATTTTTTCGCGCGCTGGAGCAAGCGCAAGACCGAAGCAGCGCCTTCGCCTGCCAGCCTGGACCTTGCAGTCGATCCGGTTATAGATGACGCACTGCCAGACAGCAATCCGTCCGCGGTAATAAAGCCCTTGCCGACGCTGGCCGATGTCGAGGGCTTGACAGCGGAATCCGATTACGCCGCCTTTGTCGCCAAGGGCGTTGATGAAACCGTCAAGCGCTCGGCGATGAAAAAACTGTTTGCACTGCCGCAGTTCAATATCATGGACGGGCTCGACATTTACACCGGTGATTACAGTCAACCCGACCCGCTGCCACCCGGCATGCTGGAAGCGTTAGTGCACGCCAGGGATGCGCTCAATCCGGCGCAATTCTTTGGCAAGCAAGTGTCGCAGTTGTTGCAGCGGGTAACGGAACCGCCGGTTGTCGCAGAACGCCAGCCCGAGCCGTTGTCGTCTATCCTTGACGCAGCGGTTGAGACACCGGAAAATCCTGCGCCAGCTTTGCCGCAGGAAGTTATCGCGCCGGACCCGCAGCCAGTGCCGATGCCGGCGCCAGAGGCGCTGCCGTCGGCTATTGAAATGCATGCAACGCATCAAATACAAAAAAGAACGAGACTGTATGACGACCCAATTCAAAATCTGTAACTGCAATCGCAGCATGCCGCTCGATGCGGCGGCCGGCGCCCGTTTAGGAGCGGCTCTCGGCAGCGGTGCGTTGCCGGTGGCAAGTCAGCTATGCCGGCGTGAAATTGGCGGCTATCTGGAAGCGCTGGATGGCGTGGGCGATGTCGTCGTAGCTTGCACCCAGGAGCGCGCATTGTTTGCCGAACTGGCGCAACGAAAAAACACTGTAGCGCCGATTCGTTTTGTGAATATCCGTGAAACCGCGGGCTGGAGTGCGCAATCGAATGCGGCATTGCCGAAGATGGCGGCGTTGCTGGCGGCGGCCGCCTTGCCCGACCCGGAGCCGGTACCAATCGTCAATTTCGACTCGGCCGGACATGCGTTGATTATCGGGCCCGCCGACCAAGCGCTGCCGTGGGCGCAGCGCTTGGCTGCTCAAGTCGATGTCAGCGTGCTGTTGACTGCGGGCAGCGAAGACCAGATGCTGGGCGAGCGCAGTTTTCCCAGCTTTTCGGGTACGAAAGTCGCGATTTCCGGCTGGCTGGGCGCGTTCAACGTGTGTTGGCAGCAAGACAATCCGATCGACCTGGAAACCTGCATTCGCTGCAACGCCTGTATCGAAGCCTGTCCGGAAAGCGCGATCGACCTCACTTATCAGATCGATCTCGACAAGTGCAGTTCGCACGGCGATTGCGTCAAGGCTTGCGGCACCGTCGGTGCGATCGATTTTGCACGCGGCGACAGCAAGGTGGCCAATGACCGTAGCGGCGAGTTCGACCTGATCTTCGACCTGTCACGCACGCCGGTGGTGCATGCCCATCAGTTGCCGCAAGGATATTTTGCTCCCGGACCAGATCTTGGTCGCCAGTTTGAAGAGGCGTTGAAGCTCACGCAAATGATCGGTCAGTTCGAAAAGCCGAAATTCTTTACCTACAAGGAAAAACTGTGCGCCCACAGCCGCAATGAAAAAATCGGCTGCAATGCTTGCATCGATATTTGCTCGGCCGAAGCGATCAGCCACAACGGCAATCACGTTCGGGTAGATCCTAACCTGTGCGCCGGCTGCGGCGCTTGCACCACGGTGTGTCCGTCCGGCGCGATGGCATATGCGTATCCGCGTGCCGCCGACATGGGGCTGCGCCTGAAAACGCTGCTCACCACGTATGCAAAAGCCGGTGGCCGTCAGGCCGGGCTGCTGTTGCACAGCAAGGAGCAGGGCGCAACGCTGGTAGCGCAAGCAGGCCGTCTGGCCAAGGCTGGCTGGCGCGGCATTCCGGCGCGTATCATTCCGGTCGAGCTGCATCATACTGCCGCCGCCGGCATCGACCTGTGGCTCGCCGCCTTTGCGTATGGCGCCACCGATGTGAGCGTGCTGGTGACCGACGAGGAAGCGCCGCAGTATCTGGACGCGCTGCAGCAGCAAATGGAAGTCGCGCAAGCCATTCTATCCGGCCTCGGATATGCGGGGCGGCATTTGCAATTGATTCGGGCCGGTACCGCCGCCGAGCTGGACAGCGCGGTGAATGCGCTGCTGCCCGCGCAGGCGCCGGAAGTGTGCGCGACCTTCAATGTGGCAGCCGACAAGCGCACCACGCTGGAGTTTGCGCTGGAACATTTGCAACGGCATGCGCCCGTTCGCGTCGAGCAAATCGTCTTGCCGGCCGGCGCGTTGTACGGCATGGTTACGGTCAATAAGGATGCCTGTACTTTGTGCATGTCCTGTGTCGGCGCTTGCCCCGAATCTGCGCTGACCGATAACCCAAGCCTGCCGCAGCTGCGTTTTATCGAAAAAAATTGCGTGCAGTGCGGCTTGTGCGAAAAAACCTGTCCCGAAGCGGCGATCACGCTATCGCCGCGCCTGCTGCTTACCGACGCTGCCAAGCAAGCGGTGGTGTTGAATGAAGCGCAGCCTTACCACTGCATTCGCTGCAAAACTCCGTTCGGCACTTTGCAGATGATAAACAACATGTTGACCAAACTATCGATGCACGGCGCTTTCGCCGGTAATCTGGATCGCATCAAGATGTGTTCCGACTGTCGCGTGATCGACATGATGGAAAATAAAAACGAAGCTTCGATAACCACTTTGAAGCGCACGCATTAAGCCGGAGATTGCATGAATACCAGTGAGCCCCTGAAATTTGACACTCCCGACCAGGGCGAAGAAACCGCGCGCGCAGATTTATACGGCTTGCTGGCCACGCTGTTCTATGCGCCGCCGTCGCAGACTTTGATCGATACCATAGGTTCGGCGCAATCCGAAGGCGAATGCGTGCTGGAACTCGCGTGGGCTGAGCTGGTACGGGTGTGCAAAAACGCACAGGCGGAAGCAGTACGGGAAGAATACGAACAACTTTTCATCAGCACCGGCAAGCCGGAAGTGATGCTATACGGCTCGTATTACCTGTCGGGATTTTTGATGGAAAAGCCGCTGGCAGCCTTACGCTCGGACTTGGCCGATCTCGGCCTGGAACGCGTGTTGGCGGTGACCGAGAGCGAAGATCATCTGGCAACCTTGTGCGAGGTGATGCGCTACCTGATTGCGTCGGACGATCCTGTGCAAGCCAATATTGCAGCACAACAAACCTTTTTTGCTGCGCACATGCAAGGCTGGGTACTGGATGCCTGCGCGGCAATCAATGCCAGCAAGCATGCCAAACTGTATGCGGCCGTAGCGACTCTGGCGCAAACGTTTTTCGAAGTGGAGATGCAAGCTTTCAGTATGGATTAAAGGAAGCGCTGCTGGCGTGACCCCGATATCGATGTGTGCTGCCATCTATGGGTACAACCGCCATCTTCGATAACTAATATACTCTAATCGTGTATTTTTATTTGCGCTCTAAAAACATGCGGAAAATGCATGGTTTTTTCATATACCCCAGGAGTATTTGAAAAAATGTCGTGATATCCCGTGATGCCGTCCCAAACGGCCATATAGATTGCGGACAAACTTTCTTGCAAGACTTGAAGTTCCCGTATTGCAAGGTGCACAATAGGGCGATTCCCACTTGTTCAGCCTCCCCGCTAGCTCACCGTGAAATTGCCCATGACGCGCTTCCAGTTCTCTTTTCACCCGCGCTTGCTAGATGCGATGCAGGGCTACAACCGCACATTGTTCCTGCAAGACCTGAGCGCCGGATTGACTGTCGGCGTGGTCGCGTTGCCGCTGGCAATGGCTTTTGCCATCGCTTCAGGCGTCAAACCTGAGGCCGGCATCTTCACCGCCATCATTGCCGGCTTCCTGATCTCGGCACTGGGCGGCACCCGAATGCAGATCGGCGGCCCGGCAGGCGCGTTCATCGTCATCATTTACGGCATCATCGAAAAATACGGGCTGGCGAATCTGCTGATTTCGACCATCTTCGCCGGCATCTTGTTGTTTGCGATGGGAATGTTCCGGCTGGGGTCGCTGATACGCTTCATTCCGGTACCGATCGTAATCGGCTTTACCAACGGGATTGCAGTGTTGATCGCACTGTCGCAGCTGAAGGATTTTCTCGGTCTGAAAATCGACAAGATGCCGGGCGATTTTTTTGCGCAGATTTATATCCTTACAAGCAATATCCAGAGTGCCAGTGTGATCTCGATCGGCCTGGGAGCGATTTCACTGCTGATCATTTTCTTCTGGCCCAGGCTATTTCAGAAAAAAATTGCTATGGATGGCAGGGGCCATCGTTTTTTTCAGCTGTTCAAAGCCATTCCGGGCACCATCGTGGTGCTGGTTCTGGGCACGGTCGCCGTTAGTGCATTCCAGCTCCCTGTGGAAACGATAGGCACCAAGTTCGGCGGCATTCCTCAGGCACTACCGGATTTTTCGCTGCCGGTGTTCAGCTGGAGCCTGGTCAAGCAATTGTTCGCGCCGACGCTGACCATCGCCTTGCTGGGCGCGGTCGAATCGTTGCTGTGCGCGCGCGTGGCGGATAACCTGATCAACGATCGGCACGATCCGAATCAGGAATTGATGGCGCAGGGGATCGCCAATTTCGTGGTGCCGTTTTTTGGCGGCATCCCGGCCACCGGCACCATTGCCCGCACAGTCACCAACATCCGCTGCGGCGCCACTTCGCCGATTTCCGGCATAGTGCATGCGCTGACCCTGCTTGTCATTATCCTGGTCGCTGCACCGCTGGCACAGAATATTCCACTGACTACGCTGGCTGCGATCTTGCTGTTTGTCGCCTTCAACATGGGCGAATGGCGGGAGTTCGTGCGTTTGCGGCATTTTTCGATCAACTACCGGATCGTGATGCTGATGACCTTTTTGCTGACCGTGATTTTCGATTTGACGGTGGCAGTGGAAGTCGGCCTGTTCCTGGCGTGCATTTTCTTCATCTACCGGATCTCGAATCTGACGCGCATCGAACCGATACCGGATGCCGAATTGCCGCAGCTGCCGCCGCAAGGCACCGCGGTGTATGCGATTTTCGGTTCGCTGTTTTTCGGCGCAGTCGATAAAGTGGAGCGCCTGATCGCACCGGGTGCGCCGCCGCCGCGCATTCTGATCCTGGAATTGCATCAGCTTATCAATCTCGATACCACCGGGCTGGAAGCGCTTGAAATCCTGTATAAAACTTTGAAAAAGCAGGGCAGCAACCTGATTATTTGCGGTGCCAACAGACAGCCGCTGAGCTTGATGGATCGCGGCTATTTTCTGGAACGGATCGGTCGCGAAAATTGCGTTGCGAACCTGTCGCAGGCAATTCAGCGCGCGCATGACATGACGCCGGATGCCGGCTAACGGCCGGGAGCATCGTCGGAAGAAGAGGTGCCGGTTACCTGACGGCTGTCGATATCGAAGTGAACGTTGAATAAACGGGATTCCGCATGTGATTTCTGGTAACGCCAATCCCAGACTTCCTCGTTTTTCAACGTAAACCGGACGATTGTGCGCGGCTTGCCGAGCAACCGGCGCACTTCCTCCTTGCTCATGCCGATTTTGACATTGGCAAAATTCGCCTCGGTCAGCACCTGCCGGTAATCTTGCAGCTTGCCATTTTTATCGATTGCAACCATCCAGGTGCGATGCCCTGCCGGACCTTTCGGATATTCCAGCGTGCGGGTGCCATCCTTTTCTTCCCATACGGTGTCGGGCTGCCCCATCGCCATCCTGACGTCGGATTCGCCCGAAATGCCTTTGGACAACTTGGCTAATCCGGCTTCCTCGACAAAATGCCCTTGCTGATCGCAGGCCACCGCCAGAATTGCAGTGCCCAATGCAAGAACGATGCGTATCCATCGGCTCATATCCATTTTCCTAAAACCGTTATAAGACAAGGTAGAATGATGCCTGAACTTACAAGGCAATCAAAGACACCATGAAATTCAGCAAACAATTCTCCCGCTACGAATCCGAAGCCACTTTGTTTCTCAAAAGTCTGAAACAGCAAAATCCGCAGATCGAACAAAGCCAGCGCGAAGGGCGTGCGCTGCTATGGGATAAGGAGCCTGTGGATCTCGATACGCAGGAACGCAACAAGGCTTCGCGCCTGAAGCAATCGGCCTACGTATACCAAAGCAAAAACTAAGAACGGCAGTTTTGCAGTCGACGATGCAGGCAAGCGCCACTGCAACGGTTGCACAGGCGGATGCCGCGACGAGCAATGGCGATAGCCCGATTGCAGCTGCAGCGCTGGCCAAGCTGTATGGCGAGCCGATGCTGCGCATGCCAGCCGACTTGTATATACCGCCGGATGCGCTGGAAATTTTCCTGGAAGCATTCGAGGGGCCGCTGGATCTTTTGCTTTATCTGATTCGCAAGCAAAATTTCAACATCCTTGATATTCCGATGGCCCAGGTCACCAGGCAATATCTGCAATACGTCGAGCAGGTGCGCATTCATAATCTCGAACTGGCGGCCGAGTACCTGCTGATGGCAGCGATGCTTATCGAGATCAAGTCACGCATGTTGCTGCCGGTCAGGAAAGCCGATGGCGGCGAGGAAGCCGGAGATCCGCGCGCCGAATTGGTGCGCCGCCTGCTTGAATACGAACAGATGAAGCTGGCAGCGCTGCAAATCAATGCATTGCCGCAATTGGGACGTGATTTTCTGCTGCCGCAAGTACATATCGATCAAAGCGTGGTAGTGCGCTGGGCCGATGTCAGCGTCATTGAACTGCAATCGGCGTGGGCCGACTTGCTGCGACGGGCGACGCTGACCCAGCACCACCAGATCAGCCGCGAAGAACTCTCGGTGCGCGAACATATGTCGAGCATCCTGCGAGCCTTGCAAGGGAGTAAATTTGTCGAATTTTCGGACTTGTTCGATAGCACGCGCGGTATACCGGTACTGGTGGTGAACTTTGTCGCATTGCTGGAACTGGCAAAAGAAACCTTGATCGAAATTACTCAAGCGGAGCCGTTTGCCCCGATTTACGTGCGGCTCGCTTACGCGCCAACCTGATTTCTCTTCCATTACATTCATCCTGGCCCAGACACTGGCGCACACTGATACAAGCCTGAAAGAATCCCATGAAAATAGTCACCACGATTGAAGAGTTGCGCGATCAGTTACGCGGCCAGCTCCGTACTGCGTTCGTCCCTACGATGGGCAATCTGCATGAGGGACATCTGTCGCTGATGCGTCTGGCACGCCGACACGGCGATCCTGTGGTGGCGTCCATTTTCGTCAACCGGCTGCAGTTCGGTCCTAATGAAGATTTTGACAAGTACCCGCGCACTTTCCAGGCCGATGTCGAAAAACTGGAAAAAGAAGGGGTCTACGTATTATTTGCACCGACTGAAAAAGATCTCTACCCGGAACCCCAGGAATACCGTGTGCAGCCGCCAAACGATCTGGGCAATATTCTGGAAGGCGAATTCCGTCCCGGTTTTTTCACCGGCGTAACCACCGTGGTGTTGAAACTGTTCTCTTGCGTGCAACCGAAGGTAGCGGTGTTCGGCAAGAAGGACTACCAGCAACTGATGATCGTGCGCAACATGTCCCGGCAGTTTGCGCTGCCGACTGAAATCATCGCAGCCGAAACCTATCGGGCCGACGACGGCTTGGCATTGTCGTCGCGTAATCGTTATTTATCGAGCGACGAACGTGCGGAAGCTCCGCAATTGTTCCAAGCGCTGAATACAGTCGCGCAAGAAGTCCGAAGCGGCCACCTCGACATGTTCGAACTGGAGCGGGAGGCGATGGCGCAACTGGCAAAGCGCGGCTGGAAGCCGGATTATATTGCGGTGCGCAAGCGCATCGACTTGCAACCGCCTTCTGCCGGCGACCTGGCAGAAGGTGTGCCACTGGTAGTGCTGTGCGCAGCCAAACTGGGCGTGACCCGCTTGATCGACAATCTTGAAATCTGAGATGGACTGGCGATAAGGATAAGGACTAATTGCGTCGCAGCCCCAGCATCAGTTGCTCAACGTTATAGCGCATCATTCTCAGATAGCTGGGCGCCGCTTCCCCCGGGCCTGACAGCGCATCCGCATACAGTTTGCTGCCCATTGCAACGCCGGCTTCGCGGCTGAGTTGTTGCAGCAGCTTGGGATTGCTCATGTTCTCTACATGCACGGCCTTGATGCGCTCATGCCGGATCTGCCGGATAAGCTTGGCAACATCCCTGGCGCTGGCTTCGCTCTCGGTCGAGACGCCTTGCGGAGCCAGGAAAACGATCTGGTAGCGCGCTCCCAGATAGCCAAAAGCATCGTGCGAAGTAATAACTTTGCGTTTGGCGGCAGGGATCTGTGCAAACTGCTGCCTGGACCAGTCATCGAGTTCCTTGAGCGACTGCACGTAACGCTGGAGATGGCTTTGATAGTAGTGCACGCCAGCGGGATCTATCTTGCCGAGTGCGGCGGCGATATTGCCGGCATAGACAATGACATTGAGCGGATTTTGCCATGCGTGCGGATCAATGTGCATTTTGCCGGGATGATCTTCGTCCGGCATTTGACGCACCCTGATGCCGCTGGAAGCGACCACCGTTTCCCCTTTATAACCTGCAGCACCCGATAAGCGCGTGAGCCAATGGTCGAAACCCAGGCCGTTGATGACTACCAATTTCGATTGTGCTATTTTCTTCGCATCCGCTGGCGACGGCTCGAACATGTGTGCATCCTGATCCGGCCCTACCAGCGTCGAGACCGAGACCCGCTCGCCGCCGATCACCGAAACCAGATCGCCCAAAATACTGAAGCTGGCCACTACCGGCAATTTGTCGGCAGCGGCAGCTGTAATGGATGCCAGCAACATGAATGCCGCAGGCAGGATTTTCCATATTTGACGCATTGTGTATTCTTTCATGAGGGTGGGAAAGGGGAGAGCCAGAATCAGCCTTGCAAATGCGACTGGCGCTGCAGCAGTCTGGGCAGCCAGCCGCGCGGTGCGAACAACAGCGACCCCAGATACAGCACACCGGCGCAAACGATAATGGTCGGTCCCGAGGGCGTATCAATGTGATAGGACAGCAACAAGCCGACATAACCGGCGCAAGCGGCCTGCAGCGTGCTGCCCAACAATTGAGCGGGCAATGTGTCGTGCCAGAGTCGCGCCGATACCGCCGGGAGCATCATCAGGCCGACTGCCATCAGCGTACCGAGCGTCTGAAAACCGGCCACCAGATTCAATACCACTAGCATCAGGAAGGTTTGCTGCAGCAGAAGACCGCGGCTACCGCTGGCCGCCAGGTATGAGGGATCGAAACTTTCCAGCAGCAAACTGCGGTACATGGCCGCCAGCACCAGCATGCTGAAGGTGGCAACGCCCGCTACCAGTAGCAGGCCGCCGATATCCACGCCCAGCACGCTGCCAAACAGGATATGCAACAAATCGAGCTGCGTTCCCCGGCGGGAAATCAATATCACGCCCAGCGCCAGTGCTAATAGATAAATCGCTGCCAGGCTGGCGTCTTCTTTCAGCTCGGTATAACGGCTGATCAGTCCGGCGATCATCACGACGACGATGCCGGCCAGAAAACCGCCGATCGTCATCGCCGTAAGTGACAAGCCAAACAGCAGGAATCCTACCGCCACACCGGGCAGCACCGCATGGCTTAACGCATCGCCAAACAAGCTCATCCGGCGCAAGGTCAGCAAGACGCCTAGCGGAGCGGCACTCGTCGCCAAAGCGATCGTGGCGACCAGTGCCCGGCGCAGGAAAGCGAATTCGTGAAACGGCGCAAGGGCAAATTGATAAATGTCGCCGATCATGCCGTCGTGATCATTGTTTCGCATAACGGCGCATTTTCATCCCACGCTTCTGCCATCGCTTTGGCTTGGCGCAAATGATCATCTGTCATAACCATTGCGGTTTCGCCCCAGGCAATCACATTTCGTGCCAGCAACAGCGTTTGTGGAAAATGACTGCGTACCTGTGCATGGTCATGCAGCACCGCAATCACTGTGCGGCCTTCCTGATGCAAGGCGATAACAATGCGCAGCAATTCAATCGTGGTCTTGCTATCGATCGCATTGAAGGGTTCATCCAGCAGGATCAAATCGGCGTCCTGCAACAATATGCGGGCAAACAGAACGCGCTGAAACTGGCCAGCGGAGAGAGAACCGATTAAACGCCGGGAAAACCCCTGCAGACCCACTGCATTTAGCGCGGATTCTGCGCGTTTGATCAATGCGGAAGAAATCGTACCGAAGGGCCCTGTCTGCTGCCAGTAGCCCAGCAATATGCAATCACGCACCAGAATCGGAAAACTGCGCTCTATTTCCGATTGTTGCGGCAAATAAGCGATGCGTTTCCTGTCTGCCGCCACACTGACACTGCCGCTGTTGCGCGGAAGCAATGAAAGTATGGTCTTGAACAGGGTACTTTTTCCTGCTCCGTTAGGCCCGGTTACTGCTGTCAGCGAGCCCTGGCGAAATTGCCCGCTGATGTGATGCAGCGCCGGATGCCGGCGAAAGGCGACCGTGAGATCGTCCAGCCTTACCACAGTAACTCGCCTGCCAATGCCCATAGCACGCTCAACCACAGCGCAAGAATAACCGGCGATATTATCAATACGCGCAGCCAGGCTGGCCATGCCACGACTGCAAAAACAAAGTTCCGAGAAAACTGCGGGCGAAAAGACATGGTTAGTTTGGTCAATTAGTTCGTGAGTGGGTTTGCAAAATAACTTATTGCAACTCTGTTGTAATAAGTATCGCAGAAATTCGCACCTTTACGCAACTGTGTTGCAATAAATGTTGGCGAAAAATGAATGATGGAGAATGTTGGAATGATTTAGAGCACTGCCGCTACGCAGAATACTCGCCGCTTTCGGGTGAATGCGACCAAGAGCAACTGCGTGGGCAAAATGACATGCGGGTTATTGTCCCTGCATCAGGACAATCATCGCAAAATGAAAAACTTTGGTACTTCTGCAGTCCGGTTATGCACGCCAAGTTCGATTTGCTGGCGTGTGATTATTCTGGACAAACAGGACTTCTTTACACGCATTCATATTTAAAGCCTGAATTGCTGCCATATTAATAAATATTCGAAGAGCGCCTATATTCGAGTTGTTTGATCCGATGTTCCAAGTCATAGATATCGGTTGATTCAGCCAGATAAGCTTCTTGACGTTTCATTTCCATACGCTCAATCCGCTGACCCAAGCGCTTGAAAAACCCCATTGGCTTGTGCGCGGTGATGACGTTAGCAGCGGCTTCGGGTGTCGCATCATTTTTGGGGGTAGCACTCTGCGCTACCGCCGAAGTCAACTGCGCAAAAAAATCTTGCAAAGGATGAAAGACGGTGGAGCCATTTGTTTGGCCGATAGTAGTGAAAGACATGATTTACTCCTTCTGTTTTGATCTTGAATGCTGCGATGCAATACAAGTATGTGGACAGTAAGATATAAATCAAATTACATTTTTCAATACACTTTATTCATATTGTGAATGTAGAGGTGCCAATAATTGTCTGTAAAAAATGCACAACAAAAGAAAATTTACATGAAAACATGCTCATCCAGCATAAAAATGGCAATATCCGGAAAAACAGCATTTATGTGCTTATAGATGCTCATGTTGTGAAATGTCAAAATGTCATCTCGCAACATGATAGATATCCTGCAGCGCAGCAAAACGCGCTGTCCACCATAAATAATTAGTCCGCCAAGTCGGCATACAGCGCCGTACTTAAATAACGCTCACCAAACGAAGGAATAATGGTGACGATCAATTTGCCGGCATTTTCCGGGCGGCGCGCTACTTCCAGCGCTGCCCAGAGTGCAGCACCGGATGAAATCCCGACCAGCAAGCCTTCTTCGCGGGCGGCACGGCGCGCATATTCGAATGCGTCGTCGTTCTTGACCCGGATCACCTCATCGTAAATCTGTGTATTGAGAACTTCCGGCACAAAACCAGCGCCCAGGCCCTGAATCGTATGCGGGCCTTTGGCACCGCCGGACAATACCGGCGAGCCGGCCGGTTCCACTGCAATTACCTGGAATCCTGGCTTGCGCGCTTTCAGCACTTCGCCAACGCCGGTAATAGTGCCGCCGGTGCCGACTCCGGCTATCAGAATGTCAGCCTGCCCATCGGTATCGTTCCAGATTTCTTCGGCCGTGGTGCGGCGATGCACTTCGGGGTTGGCAGCATTCTTGAATTGTTGCGGCAGGAAGTAGCGCGCATCGGCAGCCACCAGTTCTTCCGCTTTTTTAATCGCCCCCGGCATACCTTCGCTACCCGGTGTCAGCATCAGTTCGGCGCCATACGCGCGCAGCAGCATGCGCCGCTCCCGGCTCATGGTGTCAGGCATGATCAGCATGCAGCGATACCCGCGCGCCGCGCATACCATTGCTAGTGCAATGCCGGTATTGCCGCTGGTCGGCTCGACAATGATGGTATCGGGCTTGATCAGGCCGGCTTGTTCTGCCGCTTCGATCATGGCCACTCCGATGCGGTCTTTGACGCTATGCGCCGGATTGTAGAATTCCAGTTTGGCCAGTACGGTGGCAACCGCGCCCTGCGCCATGCGGTTGATGCGAACTAGCGGGGTATTGCCGACCAGTGCGGTGACATCGTTTGCGACTCTCATGGATTTACCTTTCTTGCCTTTTCCAGGCATCAGTTAAGAACTAGCGACTTACCAGCGCATTCGTGACAACTACAAAGCAGACGAGATACGCGGGTGCACTTTGTGGCATTTTGATAATTGGCAGACTTGTATTGCACGAACATTAAAATACTCTATTCCGAGTACCAATCGATGTGAATAGGCAAAACTTCTGCACAAGTTTTTCCGATGCGCGGTTGTCGCAAACGGGGCTGCAGCATACAATACGCACGTTTTGGTGCCCGCGGACATCCCCATGTCTGCAGTTAAACGGGAAACACGGCGCAGATGACACCATCATCAGCCAACGTGTGCTGCCCCCGCAACGGTAAAACAAGCGTCGCCGCGAAGCCTCGGTGACAAACTGCCTCTCAGGACCACTGTGCAACTCGCACGGGAAGGTAAGACAGTTTGACTTGTCAGCCCGGATACCGGCCAAAATAGGTGGAACTGCGCGAACACGCAGTTCCGTTGATTCCAGCTTGCGGGGACGCAGACTGGCGGATTCTTATTTGAAGCGACATCATGATTTTTCCTATCCTTACCAGTCGCGCTCCGGCATGGAAGCCGCTCGCGCTGGCTTCTGCCTTGTCTGCGTGCATCATCGCCCCCGCATTTGCCCAAACGAATAACGGCAAGACGCTTCCTCCCGTTGTGGTGACGGCTTCACGTTTTGCGAACGATCCTGCATTCAGCCCGATCGGTGCGACCGTAATCACGGCAGAAGAGATTCGCATTGCCGGCGTTGATAACGTCAACCAGGCGATTCGCAAGATCGGCGGCGTATATGGTCGCCAAAATAGTTTTGGAACACAGGATTTCGATCTCGATTTGCGCGGCTTCGGCACCAACAGCAGTCAGAATATGGTGGTGTTGGTCGATGGCGTACGTCTGTCGGAAAACGAGTTGAGCGTTGCCTTGCTGTCATCGATTCCGATTGACACGGTGGAGCGGATCGAAATCATGCGCGGCGGCAGTAGTGTGTTATACGGCGACGGCGCTACAGGGGGCGTGATCCAGATCATCACCAAGCGTGCGCAATTAGATGCAACGCACGGTTCAGTGACGGCGGAAATCGGCCAGTTCAACCATAAAGCAATACGTGCATCGGTTGCCAAAGGCTGGGGTGGCTTCGCGTTGGATGCCAATGTCAGCAAGCTGGAGTCCGATAATTATCGCAACAATAATGCGGTAGATCAGCAAAATTTCAGCGGTGGTGCGCAATGGGCATCGAAGGAAGGCCGCGCCGGAGTACGGATTGATATCGCGCGCCAGGATGCGCGCTTTGCTGGCGGGCTCTCTTTGGAGGACTTCGAGAAAAATCCGCGAAAAACTGTCACTCCGAATGATTATGGCTCCATCGATACTGATCGCTACACGGCTTTCATTGAGCGCAATCTTGGTAACTGGGACGTCGCGGCGGAATTGTCGCATCGGGAGAGAACCGCTAAGGCACTTTATGATTTCGGCAGTTTCGGAACATCGGCATCGACTTATACCGGCAAACAAACCCAGTTTTCACCGCGTGTGCGCCACTTGAGCACAATGGGTGGACTGACCAATGAACTGGTGACGGGACTCGATTTTATCCACTGGAATAGAGTCACTGACAGTGCCTTTTCGCAAGCTGATACATCGCAAAAATCGAAAGCGCTTTATCTTCGCGACGAGCTCAAATGGGGACAGTCGCGTGTAGCCATAGGCGTCCGGCATGAAGTGTTCGACAAAGACTCTAATGATCCTGCGCCATTTTCTACCGCTACCTACAGCAAGTCGCAATCATTCAATGCCTGGGAACTGCAGGGCAGTCACGCAGTTACGCCGTTGCTGAGCCTGTTTGCCAAGACAGGCCAGAGCTATCGGGTCGCTAATGCGGATGAAAACGGTTACACCGTGTTCGCCAACGAACCGTTGAAAGGGCAGACTTCGCATGACTTGGAACTGGGCGGCAGTTTTGGCAATGCGGAGCAAAAAATAAGCGCCCGCTTATTTCAGCATCGCTTGAAGAATGAAATTTTCTTCGATCCGACTGCAGGCTTTTGTGATCCGCTATATGGTTGTTCTGGTGCCAACGTGAATCTTGATCCGACCAAGCGGCAAGGGATTGAAATCGAAGCCAAGATGCGTCTGGCGACCGCTTTCACGCTATCTGCCAGCCTGCAACATGTGTCCGCCAAGTTTACGGACGGGGCAAATGCCGGTAACGAGATGGTCATGGTGCCGAAAAATACCGCTTCCGTGCGCTTGAGCTGGTTGCCTGCCGACGGCCAGAGCGCTGATATCGGTGCGCAATGGGTGGATTCGCAACGCTATGGCGGCGATTTTGCCAATAATTGTGCGGCATCGATTCCCTCCTTTGTTACGCTGGATGGACGGTATGCCAAGCGTTTTGGTCCATGGGAACTGGCTGTCACCGGCATGAACCTGACCGACAAGCACTATTTCAGTAATGCGTACGGCTGCAAATCAGGAATTTATCCAGGTGCAGGGCGTCAACTGAAAGTCTCGGTGCGCTACGATTTCTGATGTTTTGATGTGCGCGCGGCGATTGGAAATACATCGATTCCCTGTTTCATGAAAGCTGCCCTTGCGGGTGAAGGGTACGTTTTCATGGCTTGTATGTATTTGCTTCGACGCATATAATAATTTTCATTGTTTCAGGTATTTTGCGAACAGTCGTTAGCAAAATGAAATGGGAAGTCGGTAAGTTTTCTGAATCAGAGAACAAATCCGACGCTGCCCCCGCAACGGTAATCGAGTAAAAAGATTTGCAGTAAGCCACTGTGCAATGCATGGGAAGGCGCAAATTCAGGAAAACCCCACCAGGGAATTCCACTCGTAAGCCCGGAGACCAGTCTGAAACTGTCGTAGAGTTTGTATCGCGGAGGGCGATGCAGATGGCTGGCCTGTTGCGCCCTCCGTCTGTCACTTCCCTCTCAACATACAAGCTCGTTCATGCGCTTATGGCGCTGATTCGCTATGCAGATGTCAAACATCTCTGTGCCGATCGCTGTCATGGCTTGGGTGTTTCCCTCAAGAAGGAGTATCAGATGTCTTCAATCCCTGGTTTGCTCGATAACGTCGACTCGCAGCCCGTTCCACTGCCTGGAAAGACAAGGTAATGCCGGTTTTACTTGCCGTCAGCCTTGGACTGGTGTTGCCACGTCTTATCAAGGAGGTGGACACCCAGAACACCTTGATTTTTTTTGTTTGACTTATTAACCCCAAGGAACTTTTTTATGCACATCGAACCTGGACTCGTTGACGGATCCAAGATTTTTTTGAGCTATGCGACTTCGACGGCAGCCGTGGCCTACGCCGGCAAACTGGCATTTGATGCAGTCAAAAAGGATGGCGCCATCGCCTTGCTGCTGCGCGCCGTTTTTTGCACTGCTCTGGTATTCAGCTTCTTTCAATTGCTACCGCACCATGCGGTAGGCGTGTCTGAGGTGCATCTGATCCTCGGTACCACGCTGATGCTGATTTTCGGAGTGGCACCGGCCTCTATCGGTCTGGCCTGCGGACTGCTGATTCAAGGCCTGTTTTTTGCGCCCCTCGACCTGCCGCAATACGGCATGAACGTCACCACCTTGCTGGTGCCATTGTTTGCAACCGCTGCATTGGCAGGCCGCATCATTCCTGAAAACTTGGCCTATGTGGACATCAACTACCAGCAGGCTTTCAAGCTGTCAGTGGCTTTTCAGGGCGGCATCGTGGTTTGGGTGGGTTTCTGGGCATTCTATGGCCAGGGTTTTGGTGCTGACAATCTATCAAGCATCACCAGCTTTGGCGCGGCCTACATGACGGTTGTCTTGGTCGAGCCACTGATCGACCTGGGCTTGCTTGCGGCTGCCAAGCTTCTGCACCGCTTCAAGGGAACCATGATTGTGGACAAGCGCCTTTATAACGCGGCTTGATCAATGGTTGAAAAGATGCGTGGAAAAGTCTGGTTTGTGGACGCCGGTCCCGCGACCACGCTTGCGAATGCCGTGTTTTGGCTGGCGCTCGGTGGCTTGATGGGCTTGTTTTACAAGAAGTTAGCAACTATTCAGCACGCAAGAAGTACCCCCTGAGAATCCGTTCATCCCCGTTAAGGCGGGGATGACGGATTTATATACTGATATTTGTATATTTCATTAACACAATAAATATATGCGGTAAATGCACTAAAAATTACCATACTCCTTGTTTTTTTTAAATTAGTTGGGTGCCGAATTCCATGGCGCAAGCCTGGACGGTAGAAAATGTAATGAGAATCCACACCAGACACGTATTCATGTGCGTAGGGCCGCGCTGCACCGAAGATGGCGTGCAGGCGCAAGCGATGTTCGAATTAATGGGAGAGAAGATTGACGCCCGCCCGGAGCTGCGCATCAAGCGTACCCGAACCCATTGCATGGTTGCCTGCCAGAACAAGGGGCCGATTCTCGTCGTGTATCCGGAAGGCGTTTGGTACCAATGCGCCGACGAGACAGCGCTGGAACGTATCGTTGTCGAACATCTGGAAGGCGGGCGCGAAGTCAGCGATCTGATCTTTCATCGCCTGGCTGAAGGCGATACCTGTCGATTGGAAAACCAACATGTCTGAAGCAATGCCGGCGCGTGCCCAAATCGCATTGCTGACGCATGCACCGAACGATCTGACCGTGCTGCAGAGTGCGCTGTCGCAACTGCCGCAAGAATTTCCCGCTGTCGCCGGAGTCAATCTGCAGGCATTGGAAAGCGAAACGCAGATGGCGACGCTGCTGACACATGAACTCGCCGACGCACAAATCATTATCTTGCGGGTACTGGGGCGTCTTGGCAGCGTGCCGGGTTTTGCGGAACTGCTGCGACAAGTCCAGAATCGCGGCCTGCATTTGATCGCCATCAGCGGCACCGGCGAACCCGACTTGGAGTTGGCGGCTGTATCGACTGTTGCATCGGATGTATTACAGCAAGCGCTGGCGTATTTCCAAGCCGGCGGCAGCGTCAATCTGACCCAGTTCCTGCGTTATGTATCCGATCATTTTCTACTGAGCGGTTTCGCTTACGAGCCTGCGGTTGCCTTGCCCGAGCATGGAATCTACCATCCTGATCTAGCCCAGGGTGCCGGCATCGATGACTGGTTGGCGCAGCGCGAATTAGTGCATGGATCGCAGCAGCCGAACGTCGGCATCATTTTCTACCGTGCGCACTGGATCAGCGGTAACACGCGCTTTGTCGATGCGCTGATCGATGCGCTGGAAAAGCGCGGCATGCATGTGCTGCCGGTATTCACCTCATCGCTACGTGCCGGCAGCGATGGCGGCGCACAGCTGCCGACTGCTTTGGCTTATTTCACGGGTTCAATCAACGGCCAGCCGGTTTCGCATATCGACGTGCTGATCAATACCACCTCGTTTGCGATGGGCGAGATCACGCCGGGCGGGCCCACTCCGGCCGGCTGGTCGGTGAGCGCGCTGGAACAGTTGAATGTACCGGTGCTGCAGGCGATTACCAGCGGCATGACGCAAGATCAGTGGCAGCAATCGGCGCGCGGCCTGAACCCGCTCGATGCGGCGATGAACGTGGTGTTGCCGGAGTTCGACGGACGCATTATCAGCGTGCCGGTGTCGTTCAAAGCCAGGGCTGCCGGCCATTCCAAGGAACTGGTCGAATACGAACCGGTACCAGATCGCGTGGCGCGTGTAGCCGGACTTGCGGCGCGCTTCGCACAATTAAAACGCTTGCCCAATGCGGACAAGCGCGTGGCTTTCATCTTCACCAATTCGAATAGCAAGGCATCGCAAATCGGTAATGCGGTTGGGCTCGACTCGCCTGCCTCGCTGATGCACATCCTGCGCGCGATGCAAGATGCCGGTTACCGGATCGACCGGTTGCCCGAGAGCGGCACCGCGCTGATCCACGCGCTGATCGACCGCTGCGCCTACGACAATACCTATCTCACCAGCGAGCAGCTGACGCACGCGGTTGGACGCGTGCCCTCGGCACAATACGCGGAATGGTTTGCCGATTTGCCGCTCGATCTGCAGGAAAAAATGACCGCGCAATGGGGAGCTGCGCCGGGTGTCGCCTACCTGCATGACGACCATCTGGTGCTGGCCGGGATAGAGCTGGGCAATGCCTTCGTGGCATTGCAGCCGCCGCGCGGCTACGGCATGGACCCGGACGCGATCTACCATCAGCCGGATTTGCCGCCCACCCACCATTACTACGCTTTGTATCGCTGGTTGCGCGACGAATGGCGCGCCGACGCCATCGTTCATGTCGGCAAGCATGGCACCCTCGAATGGCTGCCCGGCAAGGGCGTCGGCCTGTCGGAGAATTGTTTTCCGGATGCGCTGCTGGCGGATATCCCGCTGTTTTACCCTTTCATCATCAACGATCCCGGCGAGGGCGCGCAGGCCAAGCGCCGCGCCCACGCGGTCGTCGTCGATCACCTGACGCCACCGATGACCACCGCCGATACTTATGGCGCGCTGGCCCAGTTGACGCAACTGGTCGATGAGTATTATCAGGTCGAGGTGCTAGATCCGGCCAAGCTGCCGCTGTTGCAGCAACAGATATGGGAACTGGTCAAGCAAACCAACCTGGATGCGGATCTGCAGGCCAGACTGCTGCACCACGACCATGACCACAGTCACGATCATCAGCACGGGCACGACCATGGCCACGGACACGATCACGATCATCCGCATGACCATGACGAAGCACTTCCGGCTGCGCTGGCAAATATGGAGGGCGCCGATGTCGCGCATCTGATTGAAGACCTCGACGGTTATCTGTGCGAACTGGGCAGCGCGCAGATCCGCGACGGCCTGCATATCCTCGGGCAATCGCCGCAAAGCGAGCAACTGGTGGAGATGCTGGTGTCGCTGACGCGCCTGCCGAACCAGGATGTTCCCGGTCTGCAGGCGGAAGTGGCGCGGCTATTCGGCTTGCAAATCGAGATGCTGCTGGATTCAAAGGGCCGTCGTCTGAATGTGGTCAGTGCTCTGGGGCGCCTGGCCGAGCGACCTGTGGTCACGCGTGCCGATGCGCTGGAGGCAATCGACGTGCTGTGCAGCAAACTGTTCATCGAATTGCAGGCCCACGATTACCTTGCAACGCGCATCGACGAAGTCCTGGCCAAGACATTTGCCGGGCTGGATGCCGATGGCGCCGCAGCGAGCCAGCCGCTGCTGCAACCGGCACTGCGTTCGCGTGGCAGCGTTATCTCGCAAGTCGGCAAACACCGGTTAAAAGAACCTACGGCGCGCAGCATGCCGGCCAGCATCGCGCACAAGGATGCGGTGACCGATGACAGCGTTCGTTACGACGCCTTGCGCCGGGTACTCGGTTTCGCCTGTCGCGAACTGGTGCCGAACCTGGCGCGGGCGTCGGACGAGATCGATAACCTGTTGGACGGTTTGTCCGGCGCTTATGTGCCGGCAGGGCCGAGCGGCTCGCCGACGCGCGGCATGGCGCACATCCTGCCGACCGGGCGCAATTTCTATTCGGTCGATCCGCGCAGCGTGCCGTCGCAATCGGCCTGGCGTGTCGGTCAGCAACTGGCGCACGAGGTGCTGACGCGCCATCTGCGTGAAACCGGGGACTATCCGGAAAGCGTCGCCATCAGCATCTGGGGCACCAGCGCGATGCGCACCCACGGCGACGACGTCGCGCAGATACTGGCTTTGCTCGGCGTGCGCCCGGTGTGGCGGCCGGAGAACCGTCAGCTGATCGGTGTCGAAGTGGTACCGCTGGCGGAACTGAAACGCCCGCGCATCGACGTGACGACCCGTATCAGCGGCTTTTTTCGCGACGCATTCCCGCAATTGATCGACCTGATCGATGATGCGGTCAATGCTGTGATCAAGCTCGACGAGCCGCCGTCGCAGAATTTCGTGCGCAAGCATTATCTGGCCGAATTGGGCGAGTGGATCGGCAAGGGCCTGCCGCAGGAACAGGCGTCACAGCGCGCCGGCTATCGTGTCTTCGGTGCCAAACCCGGCAGCTACGGCGCCGGTATCTTGCCGCTGATCCAGGAGAAAAACTGGCAGACCGATGCCGATTTCGCCGAGGCCTACGTCAACTGGGGCGGCTATGCGTATGCGCGTGGCACGCAGGGGGCGGACCAGCGCGATGCGTTCCGGGTCCGGCTGTCCGGAGTGCAGGTGGCGCTGCACAACCAGGATAATCGCGAGCACGATATTTTCGACAGCGACGATTACCTGCAATTTCACGGCGGCATGATCGCCACCATCCGCGCGCTGACAGGGCAGCAGCCGCGCCGCTACTTCGGCGACAGCCACGACCCGGCGCGGGCCCAGGTCCGCGATCTGAAGGAAGAGACCCTGCGGGTGTTCCGCTCGCGGGTGGTCAATCCGAAATGGCTGGCCAGCATTCAGCGTCATGGTTACAAGGGCGGGCTGGAACTGACGGCAACGGTCGATTACCTGTTCGGTTACGACGCCACTGCCCAGGTGATGGATGACTGGATGTACGAGCAGGTGGCCAGCAGTTATGCGTTCGATCCAGGGATCCGGCGCTTCCTGCAGGAAGCCAATCCGTGGGCGCAGAACGCGATCGCCGAGCGCCTGCTGGAAGCCGCCCATCGCGGCATGTGGGCCGAGCCGAAACCGCAGACGCTGGAAGCGCTGCGGGAACTGTATTTGCAAAGCGAAACCTTGCTGGAGGCGCGCGGCGAGACGCCGCGCGGGATATAAAGTATGCATTTTCCATTTTCCGCGATCGTCGGACAACCGCAGTTGAAGACCGCATTGCTGCTGTGTGCGGTCGATACCACTTTGGGCGGGGTGCTGATCCGGGGCGATAAGGGCACTGCCAAAAGCACGGCGGCGCGCGCACTGACCGCCATCCTGCCGTTGATCGAACGCATTGCCGGTTGCGCATTCAACTGCCTGCCCGGTGTACCGTGCGGGCACTGCGAGATCTGCAGCGGCGCGGCTGTCGTGGTGCAGCCTTGTGCGGTGCCTTTCATCACGCTGCCGCTGGGGGCGACCGAAGACCGGGTACTCGGCACGCTCGATCTGGAGCGCGCGTTGCAGGGCGCGAAGCGGGCTTTTCAACCGGGCCTGCTGGCGGCCGCGCATCGCGGCATTCTGTATATCGATGAAGTGAACCTGCTGGCAGATCATCTGGTCGATGTGCTGCTGGACGTGGCGGCGATGGGCGTCAATTCGGTGCAGCGCGAAGGCCTGTCGGTCACGCATCCGGCGCGCTTCACGCTGATCGGCACCATGAATCTGGAGGAAGGCGATCTGCGCCCGCAACTGTTGGACCGTTTCGGCCTGATGGTCGAAGTGGTGGCGCCGCGCGAGAAGACCTTGCGCGCCGAGGTGGTGCGCCGCCGGATCGCGTTTGAAGCCGATCCGGCCGCTTATGCCAGCGCCTGGGATCAGCAGCAGCACGCATTGCGGGTGCAACTCGCCACCGCGCAGCAGTTGTTGCCGAAAGTGCTGC
>Ga0366804_1003_pt3 | contig 59707 bp, 58 predicted proteins | sample BONcelN113001F15_FD_207035 | JGI IMG/M metagenome (GOLD analysis project Ga0366804, IMG submission 207035) | Enriched cells from coal bed in the Powder River Basin, Montana, United States - BONCAT cells N11 rep3 HSBNCT.N11.300.1.F15 ...
CACGGCAAGAATTCCCCCGGTTTTCCCGAAATAGTTATCCGGCATACACTCTGGCTACCTATAATTGCCATTTTGACATTCAAAATTAACCCGCGCGAAAGGCCGGTATGCGCTACCAAGGAAAAATAAGCCGCTGGAAAGATGAACAAGGTTTTGGCTTCATCCGCCCCAATGACGGCGGCAATCCAGTCTTCGTCCATATCAAATCGTTTGCCAACCGCAACAGAAGACCGGTCGGCAACGATATCGTCAGCTACGAACTCAAGACCGACGTCAACGGGCGGGCGCAAGCAGAAAATGTCGCCTTCGCCGGCGAGCGCGTGCCGCCGGTCAAATCCCCCGGACGCGGCAATGCCGGACTCATCATCGCGATTGCCTTTCTGGCCATGTTGGAAGGATTGGTTCTATACGATCAATTGCCGCTTGCCGTACTCGGGCTGTATCTGCTGGCAAGCGCCGTCGCATTCCTCGCCTACGCGCTCGACAAAGCGGCCGCACAACGCCGGCAATGGCGCACCCAGGAAAGTACGCTGCACCTGCTCGCACTGATCGGCGGCTGGCCGGGCGCTGTCGCCGCACAACAACTGCTGCGCCACAAATCCAGCAAGCCATCGTTTCAGAGCACGTTCTGGCTAACCGTCGTTCTCAATTGCGCCGCGCTGGGCTGGTTGCTCACACCCAGCGGGGCGGGAATGCTGCGCGCGATATTCGCTGCGGCGTGAGCGGCATGTCGCAGGGGCTAATTGACCCGCGAACTGAATATGTACTAATATTTGTACATATTTTGCAGCAAGGAGAACTAAAAATGGATGCAGTCAATTACAGTTATACGAGGCAAAATCTGACCGCGGTGATGGACAAGGTCAGACAGGATCATGCGCCGGTGATGATCACCCGGCAAAAAGGCGCGCCGGTGGTGATGATGTCGCTGGACGACTACAACGCGCTGGAAGAAACAGCGTATCTATTGCGCAGCCCGAAGAATGTGCAACGCCTGATGAACGCGGTGGCGGCGCTGCGCACCACCGGCGGCACCGTGCGAGAGCTGATCGATGCGGATTGAATGGGCCGAAGAAGCCTGGGAAGATTACCTCTATTGGCAGCAAACCAACAAAGTCGCGTTAAAGCGCATCAATGCGCTGATCAAGGATATCGCGCACGATCCGTTCAACGGCATCGGCAAGCCGGAACCGCTGAAGCATCACCTGTCAGGCTTCTGGTCGCGCAGAGTCGACGACGAACACCGGCTGATCTATGCGGTCGACGACGGCTGCCTGAAAATCGCACAGTGCCGTTATCACTATTGAGCGCCTTGATCGTGGTATTAAAAGCTAGGGAACCGTGGTCTGCTCCCTATTAATCCTGACGGCAACCAATAAAGGCACATTTTGAATAGACCATCGTACGACCGAAACCAAGTTGAAAAAATTCTGGGGGCATATCGAACGCTGTTTCCCGACGCTAGTGGTGAACTCGCAAGATACTGGGATACCGGCCGACAGAGGGAATGGTCGTATGTCACGACCGACTTTCATAGCGCGACCTATGACAAGTTTGCAGACCTTCACGCTCGCACACTCAAGATAGATGAAGATAAAACATTGGGCAAAGCTGAAAAAGGCGAAGCGCTGCGTATAGCGTCGCAAGAATTTGGAGTGGGGTTCAGCCTTGGTATCTGTCCCTGGACAGACAATCTGCTGCATGAGACCTATGCCCCAGAAAAAAACCGCATGATCATTTTGCTGGGACATGACTGGTATCCGATCGTGCCAATAGATAGACCTAGTTCTGACAAACCACTGGGGATCCAAGGGCTGCATCACGTACCAAATTACAAGCCTGGAGCACCACAGCTGGTTTTTACCAATGAAAGCCCCGTAGTTCTCTTTTTGAATCTTTATCCAGACTATCGCCCCCCAAGTGCGCGCACAACCGGTCCGCTTCCTAAAGACTCATATGGCTACAACGAATGCTTGCGCGGCCTTGATGCGGTCATTGCGTCTGTAAGCTCACGCTATCAGTCAATCGACCTAATCTCATGGGGTGCCAATACGTGGGGTGCCTTGGGAAAGCGTGTGACGCACGAAGGCAAACAAAAAGGGATCATGAATCAGGCGCGTGAGCAGAGTGGCAAAGTATTGAAGTTTAATTCGTCTGGCCGCCAGTTACCTTACCTCCCGATGGCGCACCCATGTTTTGACTCGAATTTCAGGAGAGATTTTCACCTCTGTCATGTCTTCGATGGTTTTGCTGCAATGGGACTTGGCAAACCTGGCGAAAAGAAAGGATACCAGCAAGAATAAAGCATGGAATTTGGCAGCTACAGCGTAAGTATCTGGGCAAGGACATATTGACGCAAGGCCATACGCCACACACAGCTGGGCAATGAAATGAGCTCCTTTCCCTATGGTCTGCGGCCTTGCCCAACACCCCGAAGCATAAAACATACTACCAACGGTATTTTTAAACCACAAATGAATATTTGTGGAAAATGCTATATTTAACCGTATACCCAATGTATTTTACAAGTATACAGGACTGCGCAGCGCTGCAACCCACCATAAAAACAAACCAGCCCTGTACAGCGTCGCTGTGCAGGGCTGGTTGCGTTTCAGGCCTACAACAATTTACTGATTACTGGGGAAGTTGAACTGCGCAGTTTCGCGCACGCCGCCGGCGGGCCAGCGCTGGGTGACGGTTTTGCGGCGGGTGAAAAAGTTGATGCTGTCGGGGCCGTACATGCCGTTGTCGCCGAACGCGGAGCGCTTCCAGCCGCAGAAGCTGTGGTACGCGACCGGCACCGGCAGCGGCACGTTGATGCCGACCATGCCGACCTTGATGTTGTCGCTGAAGTAGCGCGCCGCTTCGCCGTCGCGGGTGAAGATGCAGGTGCCGTTGCCGTATTCGTGGTCGTCGATCAGTTGCATCGCTTCCGCCATCGAATTGACGCGCACCACGCACAAGACCGGGCCGAAAATTTCTTCCTTGTAGGCTTTCATCTCCGATGTCACATGGTCGAGCAGCGTGCCGCCGACGAAGTAACCGTTTTCATGGCCGGGCACCGCCAGGCCGCGGCCGTCGACTGCGACGGTTGCGCCCTGCTGTTCGGCGCTATCGATATAGCCAATCACCTTGTCGCGGTGCTGGCGCGTGATCAACGGACCCATGTCATTGCTGTTATCGGTGCCGGGGCCGACTTTGAGCGTCGCCAGCCGTTCTTTCAGCTTGGATACCAATGCGTCTGCAGTGGCATCGCCGACCGCGACGGCAACCGAGATCGCCATGCAACGCTCGCCGCCGGAACCGTACGCTGCGCCCATCAATGCGGTAACCGCATTGTCGATGTCGGCGTCGGGCATCACGATTGCATGGTTCTTGGCGCCGCCCAGCGCCTTGACGCGCTTGCCGTTGGCGCAGCCAGTGGCATAGATGTATTCGGCAATCGCAGTCGAACCGACGAAGCCGATCGCCTGGATGCGCGCATCGGTCAACAGCGTATCGACTGCTTCCTTGTCGCCGTTGACGACATTCAGCACGCCGTCGGGCAGCCCGGCTTCCTTGGCCAGCTTGGCGATCAACAGCATGCAGCTGGGATCGCGTTCCGACGGTTTCAGCACCATGGTGTTGCCGCAGGCAATCGCCGGGATCGCGATCCACAGCGGCACCATCGCCGGGAAATTGAACGGCGTGATGCCGGCCACCACGCCCAGCGCCTGGCGCTCGGACCAGGAATCGATCGCCGGCCCGACGTTCTTGCTGTGTTCGCCTTTTAACAGATCCGGCACGCCGCACATGTATTCGACCACTTCGATGCCGCGCTGCAGCTCGCCGGCCGCATCGTTCAATACTTTGCCGTGCTCATCGGTGATCAGCGCGCAAATTTCACCGGCATGCTGATCCAGCAATTGCTTGAGCCGGAACATGATTTGCGCGCGCTTGCCCGGCGGCGTATTGCGCCATGCAGGGAAGGCGGCTTGCGCGTTGGCGATCGCATGTTCGACCGTCGCCTTCGAAGCCAGCGCGACCTGCCGGGTCGCTTGCCCTGTGGCCGGGTTGAAAACGTCCTGCGTACGCGCGGTATCGGCAAACGGTGCGCCGTTAATCCAGTGTCCAATTACAGTCATGTTCATTCCTTGAAGGTTGGCGGGAGGCCAATGCCGGCGTCCCGTAGTGTCGATTTTTAGCAGTTTGTCAGAGTTGGAAATAATCGGCTGCAAAAACGCTGAGCGGTTCATATTTCCCCGCTGCCCTGGCCAATAACGGGTATTGGCCAGGGCAGCGCAAAAATCTGCGCTCGCCCAGCTTATCTCGCTTCGATTGTCCGGTCAGACAAAGATTAACTGATTATGTTCGTTCAGGCCGCCGGCACCGCATGCACCACTTTGCCCAGCGTTTCGCCCATCAGGCGCAATTCGTCCGGGGTCGAGATGAACGGCGGACCGACTGCCACGGTATCGCCGCTGACGCGAAACAGCATGCCTTGATTGATGCCCTCTTCCAGTACCCGCATGCCGCGCAAGCCCGGCTTGCCGGGGATCGGCTCGAGGTCGATCGCGGCGGCCAGGCCGAAGTTGCGGATGTCGGTAATGCCGCCCTGCCCTTTCAATGCATGGAAAGATTCCTGCAATACCGGTTCCAGTGCGCGCGAGCGCGCGATCAGATCGTCTTGCTCGATGATGTCGAGCACCGCATTGCCGACCGCGGCCGCCAGCGGGTGGCCGGAATACGTGTAGCCGTGGGCGAATTCGATCGCATGCTCGGGGCCGTTCATGAAGGCTTGATAAATCTGTTCGCGCGCAATCACGCCGCCCATCGGCACCACGCCATTGGTGATCTGCTTGGCAAAGGTGATCAAGTCCGGCGTCACGCCAAGGCGCTGACAGCTGAAATTGGCGCCGAAACGGCCGAAACCGCCGATGACTTCATCAAAAATCAGCAAAATCCCGTGCTTGGTGCAAATTTCGCGCAAGCGCTCCAGATAACCGACCGGCGGCACCAGCACGCCGGTCGAGCCGGCTATCGGTTCCACGATCACCGCCGCGATGTTCGATGCATCGTGCAGCGCGACCATGCGCTCGAGCTCGTCGGCCAAATGCGCGCCCCAGGCCGGCTGGCCCTGGCTGAACGCCATTTCCTTCGGATTGTGGGTGTGCGACAGATGATCGACGCCGGGCAGCATCAAAGACGAAAACATCTTGCGGTTGCCGACCATGCCGCCGACCGAAATGCCGCCGAAGCCGACGCCGTGATAACCGCGCTCGCGGCCGATGAAGCGGGTGCGGCCGGCTTCGCCGCGGGTGCGATGGTAAGCCAGCGCAATTTTCATCGCGGTATCTATCGATTCCGAGCCGGAGTTGGTAAAGAATACCCGGTTCAAGTCTTCCGGCGCCATCGCAGCGATGCGGTTGGCCAGCTTGTGCGCCCACGGGTTGGTCAGCTGGAACGGCGGGCTGTAATCGACGGTATCGAGCTGCTTGCGGGCCGCTTCGGTAATGCGCGGGTCGCCGTGTCCGAGCGCGGTAGTCCATAGCGCCGACAGGCAATCGAATACCCGGCGGCCATCCGACAGCGTGAAATACGCGCCCTTGGCTTGCGTAATCATTTTCGGATGTTGCTGGAAATAGCGGTTGGATGTGAACGGCATCCAGTAATGGTCAAGGCCGATATCGGTCATCGGCGGCGTGTCGGGGGTGCGCATGGACTGTCTCCAAAAAGGTCTGGCCTCTGGCAGGTTGTCGGACTTGCGGAGTATCGGCTGCAAATCCGGCAGGCTGCTGGCCGTCCATGCACTGTATGTCAGGTCGCGCTAATTATATATATACAGTTGGCGCGATTGCCTCTATAACTGTATCTACCATCAGCTACATACAATTGCCATGCGCATCCTCGACCGCAGCGCCGCCACGCCGCTATTCCACCAGCTCAGCGATGCGCTGCGGCGCGACATCGAGCAAGGCAAGCTGAGCATCGGCAGCCGGGTGCCGTCGGTGCGGCTGATGGCCAAGGAATGCGGGATCAGCCTGATCACCGTGGTCAATGCGTACAACCGGCTGGTGGCGGAAGGCTATCTGCAGCCGCGCCGCGCCAGCGGATATTACGTCAGCTTGCCGTCGCGCAATGTGCCGGCACCGGCCTTCAATGCGTCGATGGCAGGGGTCGCGGTCGATTCCGAATGGCTGGTCAGCCATGTGTTTGCCGATGCTTCGTCGTTGCTGATGCCGGGATGCGGCTGGCTGCCGGAAGACTGGCTGGAAGGCGAACAGATCCGCCATGCTTTGAGCACGCTGGCGCGCAAAAGCGCCGGTTCTATGGTGCGCTACGGCAATCCCTACGGCTATCAACCGCTGCGCAAGGCGTTGCAATTGACGTTGCATGCACGCTCGATCGAAGTCGATACCGAACAGATCATACTGACCCAGGGCGCCAGCCAGGCGCTGAACCTGTGCGCACGGCTGTTCCTGAAGCCGGGCGATACGGTATTTGTCGATGATCCGATGTATGCGAACCTGGTCGCGATGCTGCGTATCGGCGGCTACCGGGTGATCGGCGTGCCGCGCACGTTGAACGGGCCCGATTGCGTGCAACTGGAACTGCTGGCCGCCCACCACCGGCCGCGCGCGTTCTTTACCAATACCAGCCTGCAGAATCCGACTGGCACCTCGACCAGCATCGCCAGCGCGCACCGGATTTTGCGCGCGGCAGAAAATTTCGATTTCCAGATCGTCGAAGACGATATCTTCGCCGACCTGCAACCGGAGCGCGGCATCTCGCTGGCGGCGCTCGATCAGTTGCACCGCGTCACCTACATCGGCAGCCTGTCGAAATCGATTTCGCCGAGCCTGCGCGTCGGCTTCATCGCTTGCAACCGCGATCTGACGCGCGAATTCGCGCACAAAAAAATGCTCGAAGGCTTGACCAGCTGCGAAATCAGCGAAAAACTGGCGTCCATCATCCTTACCGAAGGCCGTCACCGGCTCTCGATAGAACGCCTGCGCGGCCGCTGCGAGCAAGCGCAGCGCACGGTCGCGGCGGCGCTGGAAAATTGCGGGCTGCAACTGTTTCATCGGCCCAACGCCGGCATGTTTTTGTGGGCGCGCTTCGCCGCCGACATCGATACCGCCGAAGTTGCGCAACAAGCCACCGACCAGGGGCTGTTGCTGGCGCCCGGAAAGCTGTTCGTCACAGGCGACCAGCCCAATCCCTGGCTGCGTTTCAACGTCGCCCACAGTGATCATGCGCAGGTGTACCGTTTTCTGGAGCGCATCGCGGCCGGTAAGGCGTAAAAAAAACGGACAATGTGCGCTGTGTGTTTTGGGCGGGCGGGTCCGATCGACAAAAACGCGACCTTTTCTCTATTTTTCTTTGTCCTGATCGAATTTTCTTTCGGCCTCAGTCAGGTGGCTAATGAGTATATGCGACAGCATGTTCACTCCGACGCCGGCAAATATGGCAGGTAAAGATAGAGCGCGACAGTCATTTCGGACAGGAATATCTGATCGTCCAGCAGTGACGGTGAACTTTTCGCCGCCACTGCAAGAATACGCAAAAGCAATACATTGAGTCCGGAAATCGTAAGCAGGACGATGCTGAATGCCAGCACCGTTTTGCGGGAGATGGCCTGCTTCCACATCATGTAACCGTAGATACTCACTGGTAACACAAGAGACAAGACAATCAGCAAAAAAAATTCGGCTTCAACGAATACGGAATTACTCATTTGCAATTTACCTGTCCTTTTACATGCGATTAGGTCTTCGTCAGCACAGCCTGAATAGGAAGACCATTATATATACGGGCATGCAGGGGAATTGGTGCAAACGCAAGACGTTTTGCACATACGCAGAATGAAACCATCTCCCGGAACAAATGACGCCGGAGAAGCAGGAGGCGCAAAAAAAAACGGACAGCGCTTGCTGTCCGTTTTCGGGTATTGCCTGCGAATCAGGCGGCGGCTTGCAGCAGCTGGAACAATTGGTCTTTCAGTGTGACGCGTACTTTTTTCAAGCTCTCGAGCTCGGCATCGCCCAAGTTGTCTATGCCGTTTTCGGCACGGTTGACGGCCTTGTCGGTATCGTCATACTCATTGAATAACTTGGCAAAATGCGCATTGCTCAGCTTTAACGCATGAATCGCATCCTTGAATTCCGGAAATTCCACAGACAGCGGATGATGTTCTACTTGCATTTGTTACTCCTTGGTTGGATCGGGAAAATGACTTTTTGCACTTTATTAGAACATGAATCATTGACAACAATGGTGCAAATCGCGATGGCGGCTAATCGAAGAAGCGGTATGGAAAGCGCATTTTTCACCGCATGCAAAACTTTGACCTGGATGAATTTTAGCCGGGCTTCGCACATCCGGCCCTGATCTATGTTAACCCGTTCGATGCGCAATGGTGCGCCGCCAACCGGCCACCCGCGATTTTCTTGAAATCCTATTGTTTTCTTTTTTGCCCGCTTTAATACGACACCGTGTATATATTGCCATCGCACATTATATATGCGAAAACTGTATGGTTTTTCTGCATACTCCCTATTTTTTCACCTTGCGCCCGGCCAGCATCAGCAACAGCGCCAGCACCCCGGCCAGCAGGCCCCAGAAGGCCGAGCCGATGCCGAACAGCGTGATGCCGGAGGCGGTCACCAGGAAGGTGACCAGCGCCGGTTCGCGCTCGCCTTCCTTGGCCAGTGCCGCGGCCAGTCCGTTGCCGATGGTGCCGAACAGCGCCAGGCCGGCGATCACTTGCACCAATTCTTTTGGCAGCGCGGCAAACACCGCCGCCACGGTGGCGCCGAACAGGCCGATCAACAGGTAGAACGCGCCGGCGGCGACTGCCGCCACGTAGCGCCGCGCCGGGTCTTCGTGCGCTTCGCGCCCCATGCAGATGGCGGCAGTGATCGCCGCCAGGTTCAGCGCATAAGCGCCGAACGGCGCCAGCAGCAGCGTGGCGCCGCCGGTCCAGCCGATCAGCGGCGAAATCGGCACCGTGTAGCCTGAGGCGCGAATCACCGCCACGCCCGGCATGTTTTGCGACGCCATCGTGACGATGAACAGCGGCAGCGCGATGCCGATGATCGCGCTGACCGAAAACTGCGGCGTGGTCCAGAGCGGCCGCGCCAGTTCCAGCGTGATGCCGTCCAGCTGCAGCAGCCCTTGCGCGGCGGCGATCGCGCTGCCGACCGCCAGCGCCGAAATCACCGCATAGCGCGGCAACAGCCGGCGCGCCAGCAGGTAGGTGCAGAACATCGCGAACGCCAGCACGAACTGGGTCTTCATCGCTGCGAACACGTCCAGCCCGAAGCGCAGCAGCACGCCAGCCAGCATGCCGGAGGCGAGCGACATCGGAATCCGCTTGATGCTGCGTTCGAACCAGCCGGTGAAACCGAACAGCGCCATCAGCAGCGCCGATACCATGAAGGCGCCGATCGCCTGCGCCATCGGCATCCCGGCGCCGGCGGTAATCAGCATCGCCGCGCCCGGGGTCGACCAGGCGGTGACGACCGGCACCTTGAAGCGCAGCGACAGCAAAATGCAGGTCGCGCCCATGCCCAAGCCGAGCGCCCACATCCACGACGCCACTTCGGCCGGACCGGCGCCGAACGCATGCGCAGCCTGGAACACGATCACCGCCGAGCTGGTGAAACCGACCAGCACGGTGACGAAGCCGGCGATCAGTGCCGACAGCGAGAAATCTTTCAGGAAGGTCATCATTGTTGTGTGGGTTGATGGGTATATGGGAAGGGGAACAATGGGCCGGATCAAAGCGTCTGCAAAAGTATTGCAGTGCAATGAGTGCGTCTGTTGCCGTAACCAGGTCGGTAACTTGCGCAATGGAGCGCCCGGCATTCTATCGCAGCGCTTGTTTTCCCATCATTAAATAGTGCTTTTTTGCATATTTTCTTATATGCAAAAATGCTGCATTGCATTTTTGTTTTCTTACCATACTGCGGCGTGCATTTTTCCATACCGCAGTATTTGTATGCGAAAAACACTCAATTAAAACGCATACTCCCTATCATTTACGCATATCAAAGATATTCCGCCATTTCGCCGCGCCACCGGCAAGCGCGGCTTTTTGCGCAATAACTGCGCATGTGACTGCAGCGGATCCGATGCCACTGCCGCCCTCGCCGTGCCGTTTGTCATTGCGTTATATGTAGGGCAAGGCTTACTTGATTGCCCGATGGCGCCGGACATTCGGCCGACTTGGAAGCCTATGGTCGGTTGACTTGCAAAATCCTACAGTAGAGCCGTACACCGCTAAAAGTTCACAGGGGCAAAAGACAGTGACCGCCGGTGTCAGACAAAAGGCGGTCACAGGAAATCAATGCTTTTGCTGCAAACGGTTAGGAGCCATAAAACTGGGAGGATATAAATGAACACTTGCGCATGGAGTCAATCTGCAGTCGCACCACGGATGCAAGCCGGGATCCGCAATACGCAAAGTACGCAGAACACATTCTCGTACCCATTTATCGATGTGCCTGCCCGGCCCTCGGTTCGGAACCAGAACCGTCCGCAACAAAACGCTCTTCTCGCCGCTCTGCCGGCCGATGAACTGGACGCGCTGCTACCGCATCTGGAATGGGTCGAGATGCCGTCCGGCACAGAGATTTATGAATTCGGTCGCAATCTCGAATATGTGTATTTTCCGACTACCGCAATCGTTGCGCTGCTGTATGTAATGGAAGATGGCGCGACGACCGAAATTGCGGTGATCGGACATGAAGGCATGTTGGGCATTTCCCTGATCATCGGCGACACTATTCTGGGGACTGCAGTGGTGCAAACCACTGGTGCCGGCTACCGCGTGAAGGCCAAGCTCTTGAAGGAAGCTTTCAGCCGCGGCGGCGGATTGCAGCATCTGTTAATGCGTTACACCCAGGCGCTGCTGGCCCATATGGCCCAAAGCACGGTGTGCGGACGGCACTATACGATCGGGCAAAAACTCTGCCGCTGGCTGTTGGATCGCCTGGATCGCTTGCCTGGCAACGAATTGAAAGTCACGCAAGAACTGATTGCAAACATGCTCGGCGTGCGGCGCGAAAGCGTGACGGAAGCGGCAGGCAAGCTGCAAGACGAGGGCTTGATTCATTGCAGGCGCGGAAACATTACCGTGCTCGACCGGCCCGGCCTGGAGCTGCATGCCGGCGAATGCTACAAAGTGGCGAAGAATGCCTATGACTCCCTGCTTTTAAAAGTGGTCGGCACGCCCTCCCAAAGCGGCGCTGCCGGCGCAAGAACGCGTCTGGCGTAACGCTGGCCGATTCCGGCAGGCAGACAATCGCGCCGGCCCTGCATCAAGAGGCGACAGGGATGCGCGCAGTGACGACAGTGCCGCGGTTGTTGGGACCACGCTGGACGATAAAAGTGCCGCCCAGCAGCAAGGTGCGTTCGCGCATGCCCAGCAAACCATGCGACATCGGTTTGCTCAATGCATCGAACGCAATGCCCACGCCGTCATCGATGATTTGCAGTCGCAAATCAGTGCCTTCGATTTTCAGGCTGACCGTGACTTTGGTCGCCTTTGCATACTTGACGATGTTGGTCAGCGATTCCTGGGTGATCCGGTACAGCGCAATCGTTCGCAGCGGATCGATCCTGTCGAATTCTTCGGGAATGTCGACGTCACAGCGGATGCCGGAGAGGCGGGTGAAGTCCTCGCAATGGCTGCGCACGGAAGCGGACAGGCCGAGATTGTCCAGCATGCTCGGGCGCAGGTTTTCAATAATGCGGCGCTTCATGTCGATGGTATCGAGCAAGGTTTCTCTGGCTTTCTGAAGCCGGCCGGCAAGCTGCGGATCGATCTCCCGGATTTTTTTGGTCACGCCTGCCATGTCCATATTGATGGCAGTCAGACTGGCGCCCATTTCGTCATGCAATTCGCGCGCAAGCCGGGCTTTTTCTTCTTCCGCCACGCTGATCAGATGGCGTGAAAGGATCGACAATTGCGCAGTACGCGCGGACACCTGCGTTTCAAGGCTCTCGTTGAGATTTTGCAACGCATCCTCTACCCGCAACCGATTAAAAAAATTGCGACGATTCAGCCGGTAGAGCAAAATCAGCATCAGAATCGCCACTGCATTGATGAGCATTCCGACCAGCACCGCATTGCGGTATTCGTTGTAATAGCTGGCGTCGCGCGCAAGCTGCGACTCGTATGCCTCTTGCACCATGATGACGGTCAGCAAGCGGATTTCATCCATGGTGTCGCGGCCTTCGCCCAGCTTCGCAAGTCCCACGATGTCCTTGAGGCCGCCGCTTTCGAAGACCGCAACCGCTTGCTCGAGCAGCGTCATTTTTTGCGTGAAAAGCGTGCGCAATTGCGTCAGGTTCTTGAACTGTTGCGGATATTCGTCCAGCAAATCCTCGAGCGCGGCAAACTCTTTGCCGAGCCCTTGCTGTGCCGTTTTCAACGGCCCGAGATAGATTTTTTTGTCCGACAGGAAATAGCCGCGCGTGCTGCTTTCCGCATCCATGATCAAGACGTTGACGTACTGCAGACGGTCTATCACGCGCGACGTCTGCATCATCATATTGTTGGTGTGTTTTAACGCTTGCAGTCTCTGGCTAAGGCTGAAAGCATTGGCGAGCAAAATCACCACGCACGTTACAAAAAGAATCGGGATGTAGGCAGGCAGAACGCGGGACGGCGTTTTTGCCACGTCTGCCTTCCGAAACCCCAGAGGATTTTTACGCAGTATGTTGAGCATCGTTGAAATCATAAAATATAAATAATGCGCCGCATGCTGCGTGCGACACATTGGCTGTGCGATTGATCTGTAGGGATATCCTTACCATAACATCCGCTGTTGTCGATAGTAAAAGCGTACCTGCCGCATTACAATTTGGGCTGAAGAATCATTTTTCATCCTCCCGATATTCGGGCTTGAATCGAGACCAGGTGTTAAAAGTTTTTTTAATAGAAGATGCGGCGCGCATTCGGTCCGCGTTGATTGAAATATTGCAAGCCACCGGAAAGATTGAAGTGGTCGGCTTTGCCGAAGGGCAGCGCGAAGCGTTGCGACAATTGCGCTCGATTGAATGGGATGTTGCGATTGTCGATATCGGGCTGCGCGAAGGCAATGGCTTGGCGATCCTCGAGGCATTGCATAACGAGCAGCGTTCCTATGGTGTGTGTTTTGTCTTCAGCAACTATCCGAGCCCGGCCTTGAAGGAACGTTCGCTGGCGCTGGGCGCCGCCGCGTATTTCGATAAATCACGCGAAATCGGCGAATTGATCGACCGCGTGCAGACGATGGCATGTTGAATCATCGTTTCGCTGCACATTGAAACGGCTGTGCCGCACGCCTGCCGCCATCTGATCCGCACCTTTCGCCCCGCCAAAGCGGATATGGCAGCCTGTCTTATCCACTATGCGAGCAGATTGTTTTTCAGTGCGTAATACGTCAAGCTGCTGTTCGATTCCAGCCCCATTTTCTCCATCACACGGGTTCGATACGTGCTGACGGTCTTCGCGCTCAGCGACAGCGCCTGCGCAATATTGGATACCGATTCGCCTTTCGCAAGCCGCAGAAACACTTGAAACTCGCGGTCCGACAGCGCCGTATGCAGCGCCGCGACCACATCGCGATCGAAACCTTGCGCCAATATTTCACCGACTGCTTCGCTGACGTAACGGCGCCCCTGGAAAACGGTGCGAATGGCTTTAATCAGCTCTTCCGCTTCGCACTCTTTATTAAGATAGCCGTTGGCCCCGATCTTGAACATGTTGATCGCGTATTCGCGCGCCGGATATCCGCTCAGCACAAGGATCGGCAATTCGGGCTGGCCCTGCCGTATCGCGCGCAAAGTATCTACGCCATTCTGGTCCGGCATTGCGATATCGAGCAACAACACATCGCAGATTTTTTGCCGCGCTATATCGAAAGCTTCGCGCCCGCTGGCGGCCTCCGCCACCACTTTAATATCGTCCACCTCGGACAGAATTTGCTTGAAGCCCGCTCTGACGATCTGATGATCATCGCAAATGGCAATACATATCATTATTTCGCAACCTCATTTCAGTTGGCGTGCAAAGGATCGGCCCCGCACTGGAAATTGATCGGCAGATATCCACAGAAGAGAATATAGCGCACCTGCAGACAAGGCGAATGGAGCCGACTGTCGTTCGGGTTTTCTGCAATCCGGAATTGTGTTGTCGTCAGGCACACGGGCATGGGCCGGAGGCAGCAGAATTGCCGGCATCGGCAGTGAAAAACCGGAGTTTTTGACCATCGGCGCTGCGTAAAATCGGCGATATGTGTGTTACCGAACCGAAGTTTCTGGATTTGTATCGCATTCTAGACCTTCGATTTCATCATCAAGGAGTTCCACATGAGCTACGAAGAACGCGATACCTACGGCATGTACAACAACGAGGCAGGCAAAGGCCCAGGGCCGGAGCTGATGGGCGCGGACACGCTGCTCGGCAACGCGGTCTGCAACGAACTGGACGAAGAACTGGGCGACATCAAGGAAATCATGCTCGACATGCGCAGCGGTAGAGTCAGCTATGCGGTGCTGTCTTTCGGCGGCTTTCTGGGAATGGGCGAAAAACTGTTCGCGGTGCCGTGGAATGCATTGACGCTCGATACCGTCAACGAGCGCTTCATCCTGAAAGTCGAGAAAGAGCGGCTTGCGGATGCGCCGGGATTCGATCCCGACCATTGGCCGAACATGGCGGACCCGGCCTGGACCGATGAAATCCATTCTTATTACGGCACCCAGCCTTTTCCGGACGCACGGGTGCTCTGACGCGCGACGCCCGCTTGCACACGCATCGCGCAGGCAGGCGATGCGCGCAGGCATCGTTCCCGCAACCCTGCATTTCCCTCTACCCCAAAGGAGTTCTCCATGGAAACCAATTTTTTCAATAAACGCAATGCCGTAACCGACACCGCCGAAAACATGACAGAACATGTCGGCGCTGCAACATCGCATGTGCTGGACGCGACCAAAGAGGCTGGCAAACAAATCGGCACCGTTGCCCATCAAGAAATGGCCAGCCTGAAAGCCGATCTGGATCAGTTGATTGCGCTTTTGCCAAGCCTGTCGGAGGTCGATTTGAATGCCGCCAAGGAAAAACTGCTGACAAAGATCGAAGCGACCAAAGTGGTTGCCAAAGACATGACGGCTGACGTGCGGGAGCAATTCAATCATGGCGTTGACGTGAGCGGCGCTTATGTGAAGGAGCGTCCGCTGCAGTCGGTAGCAGTGGCCGCCGGAGTCGGAATATTGCTGGGGCTGTTGATCGCCCGCCGATAATTTCCCGCAGCTTTTAGCGCCGGCGGTGCGGGATTTTATTGCATACGCGGCATAAAATAACGCTGGTTTTGTGATCGCGCAGCGCTTCCACTGAAGCGTTGCGCGATTCGCATACTGGATACTGCATTTCAGATATCGCCTGATAGTATGCGCAATAGCATTGGTTATTTCATATACTCCCACTTTTATTGGCAAAAATCAGGATCATAAACTGCTTGGCCGATCGCCATTCCACGGCGCCACGCGCGGCAGCATCAGCATGCCGGGCAGCGCCAGCACGAAACACAGGATGAAGAACAACAGCCAGCCGGTTTCGTTGACGATGAAGCCGACCGAAGCGTTGATGAAGGTGCGCGGCACCGCAGACAAGCTGGTAAATAGCGCAAATTGGGTCGCGGTATAGCGCGGATCGGTGGTTTTGGCGATGTAGGCGACGAAGGCGGCGGTGCCGAGGCCGACCCCGAACGCTTCGAAGCCGATCACCGTCGCCAGCACGATCACATTCGCGCCTGCATGCGCGAGCCACGCAAAGCCCAGAATCGCCACCGCTTGCGCGACGCCGAAAATCCATAGCCCGCGATTGATGCCGAGCTGCACCATCCAGACGCCGCCGATGACGCCGCCGGCGATGCTGGCCCAGAAGCCGGTAGTTTTGGCCACTGCGCCGATCTGCGTCATCGAGAAGCCGAGGTCGAGATAGAACTTGGTCGCCAGCGCGGTCGCCATGCTGTCGCCCAGCTTGTACAGAAAGATGAAACCGAGTACCCACAATGCGCCGCGCCAGCCGTCACGGTTGATGAATTCGCGAAACGGCAGCACTACCGCATCGCGCATATTGCGCGGCGGGGTGCCGTACACCGCAGGTTCCTTGACCAGCAGCGTGCAAATCAATCCAGGCAGCATGAAGGCGGCGGTGATCCAGAATACCGGCTGCCATGCCATCAAATCGGCCAGAATCAGCGACAGCGCGCCCGGCACCATGCCGGCTACTTTATAGGCATTGACATGTATCGCGCTCCCCAAACCTTGCTCGTTGTCAGGCAGGATTTCGCGCCGGTACGCATCGATCACGATGTCCTGGCTGGCCGACAGAAAGGCCAGCAGCGCAGCAACTGCGGCAATCGCCGGCAGTTGCGTGAGCGGGTCGAGCATGCCCATCGCGCCGATGCCGAAAAACAGCGCGGTTTGCGTGAACGCCATCCAGCCGCGCCGCCGTCCCAACGTGCCGAAGCTGTAGCGGTCCATCAGCGGCGACCAGAGAAATTTCCAGGTGTACGGAAACATCACCAGCGCGAACAGGCCGAGCGTCTTGACGTTCAGCCCCGACTTGGCCAGCCAGGCCTGCATCAGGCTGAGCAGGATGAACAGCGGCAGGCCGGAACTGAAACCGAGAAACACGCAAATCAGCGTGCGGCGATTGAGATAACTGTGCCAACTGGCGGCGGGAACGGAGGTCGAGCTGTCTGTCATCGAATCACTTTTTCTGCAGGCGGAACACCGCCAAATTGCCGCGCCAGTTAGGCAGGAAGGTTACCGGCCGGCCATCGTTGAGCGCGACGCACTCGATCACTTGCAGCCCGACCTGGTTGGCCAGCTCCTCGAAATCATAAATGGTCGCGCAGCGGATATTCGGGGTGTCGTACCACTCGTACGGCAGCGATTTGGAGACCGGCATGCGCCCGCCGATCAGCGCCAGCCGGTGCGGCCAGTAGGCGAAGTTAGGGAAGGAGACGATCGCTTCGCGCCCGACGCGGGCGATGTCGCGCAGGATCGCCTCCACATTCACCATCATTTGCAGCGACGACAGGCACAACACGGTATCGAAGGCTTTGTCGGCAAAGATCGCCAGCCCGTTTTCCATATTCTGCTGGATCACGTTGATGCCACGCTTGGTTGACGCTAGCACCCGCTCGTCGGCGATTTCGATGCCGTAGCCGCTGCACTGCTTGTCGGTCTGCAGATAATCGAGCATCACGCCATCGCCGCAACCGACGTCGAGAATGTGCGCGCCCGGCTTGATCCAGTGCGCGATGAAGGCCAGGTCGGGACGCAGCACGCTGAGTTCATTGAAATTCATGCGCACTCCAAGGCAATGCGGTCGTAATAGGTGCGCACCAGATTGTGGTAGCGCGGATCTTCCAGCAGAAAAGCGTCGTGGCCGTGCGGCGCATCGATTTCGGCGTAAGTCACGCGACGTTGGTTGTTGACCAGCGCCTGCACGATTTCACGGCTGCGTTCGGGCGCAAAACGCCAGTCGGTCGAAAACGACACCAGCAGGAATTGCGCCTGGGTCTCGGCCAGCGCGCAGCTCAGGTCGCCGCCGCAGGCGCGCGCCGGGTCGAAATAATCGAGCGCCTTGGTGATCAGCAGATACGTGTTGGCATCGAAGTATTCGGAAAACTTCAAGCCCTGATAGCGCAGATAGGATTCGATCTCGAAATCGACGCCGAAACCGAACTGATACGCGCCGTTGCGCAAGTCGCGGCCGAATTTCTCGGCCATGTCGTCGTCCGACAGATAAGTGATGTGGCCGATCATGCGCGCTACCGACAAGCCGTTTTTCGGCACCACGCCATGCGCGTAATAATCGCCGCCGTGAAAATCGGGGTCGGTCAGGATCGCTTGCCGCGCGACGTCGTTGAACGCGATGTTCTGCGCCGACAGCTTGGGCGTGGACGCGACGATCACGCAGTGCCGCAGCCGTGCCGGATACATGATGCTCCAGGCCAGCGCTTGCATGCCGCCCAGCGAACCGCCCATCACCGCCGCAAATTGATGAATGCCGAGCGCATCGGCCAAGCGCGCCTGCGCATTGACCCAGTCTTCGACGGTCACCACCGGAAACGACGCGCCGTAAGGCTTGCCGGTGGACGGATTGATATGCATCGGCCCGGTCGAGCCGAAGCATGAACCGAGATTGTTGACGCCGATGACGAAAAACTTGTCGGTGTCGAGCGCCTTGCCGGGGCCCACCATGTTGTCCCACCAGCCGCTGCTCTTGGTCTGATCGGCATACATGCCGGCCACATGGTGCGACGCATTGAGCGCATGGCATACCAGCACCGCATTCGAGCGCGCTGCATTGAGGGTGCCGTAGGTTTCGTACATCAGCGTGTAATCGGCAAGCGAGGCGCCGCTCTGCAAGGCAAGCGCAGCGGCAAAGTGCATCGATTGCGGGGTAACGATTCCGAGGGATGACATGTTATTCAAGGTTGTGGCTGCAATCCGCGGTGTGGGCAGGCTGCAGCGAAGAGTTGAAAAAATTCCGGATATAAAAAAACCCGATAGCAATCAGCTTATCGGGCTAAATCATGACTTGTTGTTGCCTGCAAGCACGCTTTAGCCGTATTTATGCGGGATATGCCAATCGGCTTTTCCCTCGCGCCCGCAAGCTGATGTCAAATCGGCGCAACAGCAACAAGAATAACCAACTCTGGGAAGATCGTCAAACCGCCACCGGCGCCTCGGCCAGCTGGCCGACCAGTTGCTTGATGGCCGACGGATCGTCGCTGCGCAGGATTTTTCTGACCAGCGGCGTGATGCGTTCGAGGTCGCAAGCCAGCACTTCTTGCTTGACCGACAGCAATTGCGCAGGCGGCATCGAGAGTTCGCGGAACCCCATGCCCAGCAACAACCGGGTCAATTTGGTGTCGCCGGCCATGCCGCCGCAAATCGAGACCGGAATCCCGGCTTTCGCCGCTGCCGCCACCGTCATCGCCAGCAGCAGCAGCACGGCCGGATGCAGCGGGTCGTACAGATGGGCGACTTCGTGGTCGGAGCGGTCGATTGCCAGCGTGTACTGGATCAGATCGTTAGTGCCGATCGACAGGAAGTCCATCCGACGGATGAAGGTCTGCAGCGTCAGCGCAGCCGCCGGCACTTCGATCATCGCGCCGATTTTGATCCCGTCGTCGAATTTCTGACCGGCCTTGATCAGCTGCGCCTTGGCCTGATTGAGCAGGGACAGGGTCTGGGTCACCTCGAAACTGTGCGACAGCATCGGGATCAGCAGTTTGACCGGACCGAACGCGGAAGCGCGCAAGATCGCCCGCAGCTGGGTCATGAAAAGCTGCGGTTCTGCCATGCAATAGCGGATCGCGCGCAAACCCAGGGCCGGATTGATCGCCGTCTGGTCAAAGCCGTCCAAGCGCTTGTCGGCGCCGATATCGAGCGTGCGTATCGTCACCGGCCGGCCTTTCATCGCCACCACGGCACGGCGGTAGGCATCGAACTGTTCTTCTTCCGAAGGCAGCTTGCTGGCATAGCCGCTATGTCCCATGAACAGGAACTCGGAGCGGAACAGGCCGATGCCGCTGGCGCCGACTTCCATCGCGGCTGCGCAATCTTCCGGCAGCTCGATGTTGGCCAGCAGAGTAACGGCGGTGCCGTCGAGCGTGACGGCCGGGGTTTTTTTGAGCTTGCCCAGCTTTTTGCGCTCGCGCTGCAGCTTGGCCTGCATCTCGCGATACTGGCTCAGCATCAGCGCGCTCGGATTGACTATCGCCACGCCCGCGTCGCCGTCGATGATCACCCAGTCATCCTGCTTGATCAGCAGCGATGCATTCGACAGTCCGACCGCGGCCGGAACATCGAGGCTGCGGGCCACCAGCGCGGTATGCGAATTCTGGCCGCCGACATCGGTGGCGATGCCGGCGAACGCGTGATTGCGAAACTGCAGCATGTCGGCCGGCGAAATGTCATGCGCGACGACGATCAGGCTCGCTTGCGCGGCATCTTCGTCGCCGTTGGGCGGCAGCAGCTGGGCAGTGCCGGTCAAGACCTTCAATACGCGCTCGGCGACCTGCTGGATATCGACCTTGCGGGCGCGCAAATAGGGATCTTCGATTTCATCGAATTGCGCGATCAATTCATCGATCTGGGTCACCAGCGCCCATTCGGCGTTGTAATGACGGCTGCGGATGATGTTGAGCGGCGCGTCGGCCAGCATCGGGTCCGACAGGATCAGAATATGGATGTCGATGAATGCGCCCAGTTCGGGCGGCGCGTCGGCCGGCAATTCTTCCCAGATGGTGCGCAATTCCTGGTGTACCACGGCGAATGCATTTTGCAGCCGCCGCACTTCGGCCTCCACCTGGGTCTGGCCGACCAGATAATGTTTTACATCCAGCGCGGCCGGCGTGAGCAAATGGGCGCGGCCCACTGCAATGCCGCGTGAAACCGGAATGCCGTGGAGCGAGAAGGATGCCATGAGTGTGATCTGGAATGGTTAAGGTGAGGTATCTCGCTCGTATTGCGAACGGTCTTTCGGCCTGCATTGCCGCAACCGGCAGGCGCATCCGGCTAACGCATCCTTTATTCGCCCTCGCCGAACTTGTCGGTGATCAGCGCAGTGATCGCCTGCAGGCAGGCGGTTTCGTCTTCGCCATCGATATCCAGCGTCACCGTGGAGCCTTTGCCGGCAGCCAGCATCATCACGCCCATGATCGACTTGCCATTCACGCGGCGGGTATTGCGGGTCAGCCAGACTTCGCTGCGGAACTTGCCGGCCAGCTGGGTCAGTTTGGCCGAAGCGCGGGCGTGCAGCCCGAGTTTGTTGACGATTTCAATATCTTGCTGGATCATTTTTCAGTTTGGAGAAAGGCGAATACGGTTATCGACGCGAACTGCGCCATTCTGGCCGCCGGCCAGTGCCATTTCGACGACGACATCGAGCGTGTCCTGGCGGTAGGTCAGCGCGCGCAACAGCATCGGCAGACTGATGCCGGCGATCACTTCGATGTGTCCCGGCAGGCTCAGCTTGTTGCAGCAATTGGACGGCGTGCCGCCCATTACGTCGGTGATTACCAACACGCCTGAGCCGTCGTCCAGGCGCGCGATCGCTGCTTCGGCCAGATGCTGGACTTCCAGCGGGTCCTGATCGGCCACCACATCAATCGCCTCGATTTGCTCGGGCCGTTTGCGAAACACATGGGCGGCCGCCTCGATAAAGGCCTGACCCAGCGGTGCATGCGTCAAAAGCAAAATACCAATCATGTAGAGGCCGTTATGGTCGGATGAGCGGGAACGAATATGGTTTAAAAACCAACTTGATTATAGTGCCTAAAGGAAAGTATTTACCACTTTTATGGCGTCGCTTTAAAAGCCCTCCGTCAGACTGCCTGCTCCAGCGCATCGATGAACATCGCCGCCACATTAAAGCCTTGCTGCTGCCGGATTTCCTGAAAACAGGTCGGGCTGGTGACGTTGACTTCGGTCAGATAATCGCCGATCACATCCAATCCTACCAGCAGCAGGCCGCGCTGATACAGGATCGGCGCCAGCGTTTCGGCGATTTCCCGGTCGCGCGCGGACAATGCCTGCGCCACGCCAAGCCCGCCGGCGGCCAGATTGGCGCGCACTTCGCCGTTTTGCGGCACGCGCGCCAGCGAAAACGGCACCACCTTGCCGCCGATCAGCAGGATGCGCTTGTCGCCCTGCATGACCTCGGGGATGAAGCGTTGCGCCATGATGGTGCGGCGGCCGTAGTCGCTCAGCAGCTCCAGCACCGCGCCGAGGTTCTGGCCGTCCGGCCCGATGCGGAATACGCCGGTGCCGCCCATGCCGTCGAGCGGCTTGAAGATCACGTCCCGGTGCTCGGCGTGGAACGCGCGCAGTCGCGCCATGTCGCATGCCACCAGCGTCGGCGCGATAAATTGCGGAAACTGCGCAATCGCCAGCTTTTCGTTATGGTCGCGGATCGCCTGCGGCTTGTTGAAAATGCGCGCGCCGCCCTGCTGCGCCAAGTCCAGCAGGTAAGTCGCGTACACGTATTCCATGTCGAACGGCGGATCCTTGCGCACCACGATCGCGTCGAACGCATCCAGCGGCTGCACGCTGCGCTGGCCCAGCCGGTACCAGTCGTCGGGGTCGCCGGTCAGCGTGACCGGCGCGATGCCGGCCGCCACCGCGCCGCTGTCGAGCGCCATGTCGGCCGGTTCGAATGCATGCACGCTGTGGCCGCGCCGTCCGGCCTCGATCATCATCGAGTACGTGGTGTCCTTGTAGGTTTTAAAGTGATCGAGCGGGTCGGCGAGAAAAGCGATTTTCATGGGGTTCCAGACTTAATACACTTCCGGGTTGGGATCGGTGCGTTCCAGCTCCAGCGAAGCCGCCAGCAACGCCAGCCGCGCCACCACGCCGTACATGTAGAAGCGGTTCGGCGAGGCGGTGCCGGGCCGGGCCGACAGATCCGGCAGCGTGTGCTGCTGCTCGAATGCCAGCGGCACGAAATGCGCGCCCGGCGCATTCAGGTTTTCATTGATGCCGCGCTCCGCATGGACCCGGTAAAAGCCGCCGACCACATAGCGGTCGATCATGTAGACCACCGGCTCGGCCACTGCATCGTTGATGTTTTCGAACGAATGCACGCCTTCCTGGATGATCACGTCGGACACTTCCAGCCCTTCCTTGACGACCGACATCTTGTTGCGCTGCTTGCGGTTCAGACCGACGATTTCGCTGGCGTCGGTGACGGTCATGATGCCCATGCCGTAAGTGCCGGCATCGGCCTTGACGATCACGAACGGCTTGTCCTTGATCCCATATTCCTTGTATTTTTTGCGGATCTTGGCCAGCAGCGTATCGACATTGGCGGCCAGGCAATCTTCGCCGATGCGCTCATGAAAATTGACATTGGCGCACTTGGCGAAATACGGGTTGATCATCCACGGATCGATATCGACCAGTTTCGCGAACCTTTTGGCGACATCGTTGTAGGCATCGAAGTGATTGGTCTTGCGCCGCACCGCCCAGCCCGCGTGCAGCGGCGGCAGCAGCGTCTGCTCGTGCAAGTCGGCCAGAATCGCCGGAATGCCGGCCGACAGATCGTTATTGAGCAAAATCGTGCACGGATCGAAATTCTTCAGGCCGACCCGGCGTCCGTTATGGGTGCGCTCCAGCGGCTCCAGCATCAGTACGTTACCGTCGGGCAGCTCGATCGGAGTCGGTTCGGTGACATCCTCGGCCAGCGTACCGAGCCGCACATTCAGGCCGGTCTGGCGGAAAATCTGGATCAGCCGCGCGACGTTTTGCAGGTAAAAGGTGTTGCGGGTATGGCGCTCCGGAATCAGCAGCAGGTTTTTCGCGTCAGGGCAATATTTTTCGATCGCCGCCATTGCCGCCTGCACCGCCAGCGGCAGCATTTCGGTGGCGAGATTGTTGAAGCCGCCCGGAAACAGGTTGGTATCCACCGGCGCCAGCTTGAAGCCGGAATTGCGCAAATCGACTGAGCAGTAAAACGGCGGCGTATGCTCCTGCCACTCGAGCCGGAACCAGCGTTCGATGGCCGGTGTGGCGTCCAGAATTTTCTTTTCCAGATCAAGCAGAGGGCCGTTCAGGGCGGTGACGAGGTGCGGGACCATATAAAACCTTTATCTTGTCTGATGCGAACTGTAAATTGTGCCGCGAATGTATCGGGTAAAGCGCCTGGCTATCGCTGATTTTATCGGCATTCCGATATTTGCGCGCAAGCCGGACGCTTTAGTGTCGATGGTATTTTGGGATGACAGGCAGATTTATCAAGACGGGCGCCGTGGTGACTGCACGGGCCTTGGGGCTTTAAAGGTACTGGCTACTGTATTTTTGTTGTCGCTTATTTTATATGCGCAAAACCCTGTATTTTTGACGATACTCGTTGCTCACATGCGGTGCGAACAGCGTAGCGACAGACGGTTCCAAGAGGCTGTAAAGCGTTCAATTTATATTGATACAGGGCTACGTATATAGTGACACCGCAACAGATACATGCGGAAAATACCGTATTTAACGGCATACTCCTTACTTTTCAAGTAATGCGGCGCTGTCCGTCTGGTGCGGACAGCGCCGCAATAATCACCCGCAATTAATAGTGATATGCGGATTCGCCGTGGCTGGTGATATCCAAGCCTTCGCGTTCGGCGTCTTCCGCTACCCGCAGGCCGATCACAAGATCCACCAGTTTATAGGCAATCACCGATACCACGCCGGACCAGATAATGGTCAGCAGCACCGCCTTGGCTTGAATTACGACCTGGCTGGCAATCGAGAAATCGACTGCGCCGGTGCCGCCCAAAGAGGGCGCGGTAAACACGCCGGTCAGCAGTGCGCCCAGGATGCCGCCAACGCCATGCACGCCGAATACATCAAGCGTATCGTCCGCGCCAAGCATGCGCTTCAAGCCGTTCACGCCCCACAGGCACAGCACGCCGGCCAGCAAGCCGATCACGATTGCGCCCATCGGGCCGACCGTACCGCAAGCCGGCGTGATCGCCACCAGTCCGGCAACGCAGCCGGAAGCCGCGCCCAGCATCGACGCCCTGCCTTTCGACATCGCTTCGCCGGCGATCCAGGACAGCGCTGCCGCAGCCGGCGCCAGCAAAGTGTTGATCAAGGCCAGTGCAGCACCGGAATTGGATTCCAGGTTGGAGCCGGCATTGAAGCCGAACCAGCCGACCCACAGCAGCGATGCACCGACCATGGTCAGCGTCAGCGAATGCGGCGTCAGCGATTCGCGACCGAAGCCGATCCGCTTGCCGACCATGTAGGCGCCGACCAATCCTGCCACCGCCGCATTGATATGCACGACGGTGCCGCCGGCGAAATCGATCGCGCCCATCTTGAACAAAAAGCCTTCGGCAAACCAGACCATGTGGGCAATCGGCAGATAGCTGAAGGAAAACCACAACACCGCGAACAACAGCACCGCGGAAAAGCGGATACGTTCGGCGAAAGAGCCGACGATCAGGCCGCAGGTGATGGCGGCAAAGGTAGCCTGGAACGCAATGAAGACGAATTCAGGAATCTTGACCCCGGCGGTAAAGGTATCGGCCAGCGAGTCCTTGCCCACGCCCAGCAGAAACAGTTTATCGAAGCCGCCGATGAAAGCGTTGGTGCCGGAAAACGCCAGGCTGTAACCGTAGGCCGCCCACAGGATCACGATCAGCGCAAATACCACGAATACTTGCATCAGTACCGACAGCATGTTCTTGGCCCGCACCAGGCCGCCGTAAAACAGCGCCAGGCCGGGAATCGTCATCGCAATCACCAGCACGGTAGCAATCATCATCCACGCGGTATCGCCCTTGTCGACGGTCGCTGCGACCGCCTCGGTTGCGGCCTGTGCGCCCGATGCGGTCAGCATGACGCCGAGCGCGCCGAATATTGCATGTAGTTTTCTCATTTGAATTCCCCTTGCCTGACTTTGAGAGTGCGCCGAATGTTCAATTAGGTTCAAATAGGGTGCGCATAACGTACGCATAACGTACGTTTAAAGGGCATCCTGGCCGGTTTCGCCGGTGCGGATGCGGATGACTTGCAGCAAGTCCTGGACAAAAATCTTGCCGTCGCCGATCTTGCCGGTGCGCGCCACTTGCTCGATGGTTTCGATCACGCGTTCGACGATCGCATCATCGACAGCCGCCTCGATTTTGGTCTTCGGCAGAAAATCGACCACGTACTCGGCGCCGCGGTAAAGCTCGGTGTGGCCCTTTTGGCGTCCGAAACCCTTAACCTCAGTGACCGTGATGCCATGCACGCCGATATCCGACAAGGCTTCGCGTACTTCATCGAGTTTGAACGGTTTGATGATGGCGGTAATAATCTTCATGGCTGTTTCCTCTTCAAGCGATTGAACTAAAAAATGGTTTTACATACCCATTAGCAGGACTCGTGCCACCCTTGCAGCAACGCCATGCGGTATGATTTTGCTTGCACGCCGCTGCAGCACTCTGTACATCGTGCGCAACACATCCCGCAAGCGCACCGTGATTGGGCGCGATTGCCGCCAACCATCCTGCGATTCTCACCAAATTGGTGCGAATCGCACTCAAACTGAAAGAGCATCATGAGCAAAGCTGATTTTTTGAGCGACTTCCAAGCCAAGATCAACCAGGTACTGGAAAATTCGCCGGCCAAAGGACTGGAAAAAAATGTCAAGGCCATGTTGAACCAGGGCTTTGCCAAAATGGATCTGGTCACGCGTGAAGAATTCGACATCCAGACCCAGGTGCTGACCAAAACCCGCGCCAAGCTCGAGGCACTGGAAGCGCGCATAGCCGAGCTCGAAGCGCAGTTGAGCAAGTAGCCCGAATGAGCCTGGCGGTCCTCAGGAGTCGCGCGCTTCATGGCATGCACGCGCCGGAAGTCACGGTCGAGGTGCATCTTGCCAATGGCTTGCCGAGCTTTACGATAGTGGGCCTGCCGGAAACCGAGGTCAAGGAATCGAAGGACCGGGTGCGCGCCGCATTGCAAAATGCGCGCTTCGAATTTCCTGCCCAACGCATTACCGTCAACCTGGCGCCGGCCGATCTGCCGAAAGAATCCGGCCGCTTCGATTTGCCGATCGCACTCGGCATCCTGGCCGCATCCGGCCAGATTCCGGGCGACACGCTGGATCAATACGAATTCGCCGGCGAACTGTCGCTATCGGGCGAATTGCGGCCGATCCGCGGCGCGCTGGCAATGACCTTTGCGATGCACAAAAATGATGCAGGCGGCCGCCAGCGCGCGTTCATCCTGCCGCGTGCCAGCGCCGATGAAGCTGCACTGGTGCGCGATATAACGATCCTGCCGGCCGACTCGCTGTTGCAGGTATGCGCGCACTTCAGCGCGATCGATGCCGATGCGCGGCTGGCGCCGCATGTGGCCGGCGCACCGGCCGCGCGCCCCGCGTATCCGGATTTCACCGACGTAAAAGGCCAAGTGCAAGCCAAGCGGGCGCTGGAAGTGGCTGCCGCCGGCGGCCATAGCGTACTGATGGTCGGCCCGCCCGGCACCGGCAAATCGATGCTGGCCGCGCGCTTTCCCGGTATTTTGCCGTCGATGACGGATGACGAAGCGCTCGAATCGGCAGCAGTGCAATCGCTTACCAGCGGCTTTTCGATTGCGCGCTGGAAGATTCGCCCCTATCGTTCTCCGCATCACACCGCATCCGGCGTGGCTCTGGTGGGCGGCGGCAGCGTGCCGCGCCCCGGCGAAATCTCGCTGGCCCATCGCGGTGTTTTATTCCTTGATGAGCTGCCGGAATTCGACCGCCGCGTGCTGGAAGTATTGCGCGAGCCGCTGGAATCCGGCCACATCACGATTTCGCGCGCGGCACGACAAGCGGACTTCCCGGCCCGTTTCCAGCTGATCGCGGCGATGAACCCGTGTCCGTGCGGGTATCTCGGTCATGCATCCGGCAAATGCCGCTGCACGCCGGATATCGTCGCGCGCTATCAGGACCGGATTTCCGGCCCGTTGCTGGACCGCATCGACATGCAAATCCAGGTCGGCGCGTTATCGCACGAAGATTTGCTGCGACAAGCCGACGGCGAACCGTCCTGCGCGGTGCTGGAGCGCGTCGAGCAGGCGTTTGCGCTGCAGCAAACACGCCAGGGCAAGACCAACCATGCGCTCTCGACCGGCGAAATCGACCTTCACTGCAAACCCGATGCCGCAGCCGAGCAATTGCTGCGCGCGGCAATGATTCGCCTGAACTGGTCGGCCCGCGCTTACCACCGGGTGCTGAAAGTCGCGCGCACCATCGCCGACCTCGGCGCGCACGCCACTATCGGCACCGCTCACATCGCCGAGGCGATCCAGTACCGGCGCGCACTGCGCGAGCATTAAGGGCAGGCGGCCCCATCATCGAGCATCAAGACAAGCTTGGCGGTGCCGCATCTGCTATCCGATGGTTATCTGATGCTGCCAATCTTCGATGGGCAATTCTGGCAGCTGTTCCGATGCGCTTCCATTACTCCTTTTTCGTGCGTTTCGCAGGACGGATATAACCTCAGCGGATAATATAATTTCGATGAATGACATGACCGGGGATTACTTTTTTCCGCAAAATTCCATCGTGTTTCAAAATGGAAATGGTTCTGGAAATGGTTTCCTTCGTAAGGTCGGTGATTTCCGAGATATCCTGTCCTTTCGGCAAGGTAAAACAGAAGTCTGCATTTTCATCGCGCTGCGCGAGCATTAAGATTAGCCGCATCACCCGATCGAGTGCGAGCCCGGACCTTAACGCGACAACATCCGCGGTCCGTCGTTCTGCCGCTGCCAGAATATGCAAAAGAGAACCCTTCGACGCACTGCCTAAACCGTCCGGCCAGGGTGCCAGTTCGCATTCGGAAAGTGCAACCGCGAAAAATGCATATTGCCCCATCAATAGAGTCTCGGCACCAATTACGTCCCCTTTCACCGCTAAATTTGCGAAGAGCGCCTTTCCATCATTGGTCATCCGGTTTAACCGGATAGATCCACTGACCACACGCCAACAGATTCCCGAGGCACCGGGACAATATATCTGCTCGCTTTGCTGAAAGACTCTTGTTCGGGATGCATCAGGGTGCTGTTGGTAGCGTTCCCGATTTACTGCACGGCGAGAGGGCGAGGTTTTTGCGAGCACCAGATCGTTACGCATGATTTTTCACCGGCAATTTGTGCTGTGCAGCCGAAACGGATGACGCTGCGTCGAAACGGCGTATCCATTGCAATATTTTTTCCATGTCAAATCCCCATTTCCTGATCATTTTTTCGGACCTATTTCTGGTGTCCGTGCTGTGCAGATGCCGTGCGCTGGCATTGTCTTGATAGGGTGGTGACCATCTCTGCAGACGCATGCATCTGCGCATTTCGCGCTGTCTTTTTACGCATAACGTGGCAAGACGGCAGCTGTCATGCAATGCGCGCCTAAAGGCAAAGCAACACTAATCCAATGCCTTGCGCCAAGGCGAAGACAGCCCAGCCAGAGATAATCAGGAAGCGACAGGAGGTGCGCGTGGGTGCGCGGCAGCCCAGGAAAATAAGGGCTGGGGAGAGCGATAGAACAGAGAGGGAAGCAGATCATGCCGGCCGGAAACGGCGAACGGCGTTAAAGACGGAGGTGGCAACGCGAATGTGCCTGCGTGCGATAGACAGAACGGACAGTGTTCGGACTGATGCGCGATCGAATTATTCGACGGCGCGGTATCGGGCACCTTGTCTGAAACTGGCGCAACGAATTTGGCGCCGTCTACGGTACAAATCTCCATCCATGAGGGAGGCTGCGCAGAATGCCCATTGAATGCCGAGATTGCATGGGAAATCGAAGGCGCGAGCGCGTTAAGCAGAATCGCAAAACATGCGATCCAGATCCGAAGCTGCCCTCTTTTGAATAATGTACCCATCGAAAATATTATAGCCGAGTATCCATCGCGATTCCGGGCAGAACCCTGTTTCCGGCGGACGTTACCGGTTTCCACCGATTGTGCCGGCGTGCGTGGCGGTACTGCCGGATGCAGTCTGCAGAGGGCAGAAATAAAGCCATTTTCGTATGCAATTCAGTACAAGACCGCACGCCGAAAGTCGGGCATGATGTCGGATTTCGTCTGAGTAATCTTCATGTTGATTGGCATTTTGTGTGCGTTGGGCGCAGGTTTGATGTGGGGACTGGTTTTTCTGACGCCGGTGATGTTGCCCGATTATCCGGGCATCGTGCTGTCGTTCGGGCGCTATATCGCGTTCGGCCTGATTGCCCTGGTGCCGGCCTGGCTCGGCCGCAAGCAAATCGCCGCTTTGTCGCGGGCCGAATGGCGGGTCGCGTTCCAGCTTTCGCTGGTCGGCAATCTGCTGTATTACGCGGCCTTGGCCAGCGCGATCCAGCTGTCCGGCGCGCCGCTGCCGACCTTGCTGATCGGCACTTTGCCGGTGGTGATTACGATTGTGTCGAATTATGCGCCGGGCCGCGCTACGGATGCGGTGGCCTGGCATCGGCTGCTGCCGGCGCTGGCGGTGATTGCGACCGGTTTGCTGCTGGTCAACGCCAGCGAACTGGAACAACTCGATTCCGGCCGCACGCTGACGCAATATCTGCAAGGGTGCGCGCTGGCATTGCTGGCGCTGGCCGGCTGGACCTGGTATCCGATTCGCAATGCGCGCTTCATGAAAGACCATCCGCAAATCCGTTCGTCCACCTGGGCCACCGCGCAGGGACTGGCAATGCTGCCGGTGGTGCTGCCGGGTTTTGTACTGTACGGGGGAATTGCCCACGTCAGCGGCGGCGCTTATGCGTTTCCGCTGGGCCCGCGCCCGGCGTTATTCATCGGCATGATGCTGCTGATCGGTTTATGCGCATCGTGGCTGGGCACGATGTTATGGAACCACGCCAGCCAGCGCTTGCCGACCTCGCTGGCTGGCCAGCTGATCGTGTTCGAGACACTGTCGGCGCTAGCGTACGCATTTATCTGGCGCGGCGCCATGCCGACCGCCCAAGTCCTGGCCGGCATCGTGCTGCTGAGCGTTGGGGTAATATTGGCGATTCGGACCTTCCGTCGTCCACCCTGATTGCCACACTCGATAACGATGACTGCACTACCACTTCCGCTGTTGCGCTTGCTGCTGTTGACCGCTTTGTCGATCCTGGCCGCCTGCAGTCCGAGCCTGAACTGGCGCCAGGTGCAGGGCGTCGATGCGCCGTTTGTGGTGCTGTTGCCGGACAAGCCGGCCACGCTGTCGCGCCCGATCGATCTGGACGGCATGGCGGTAACGATGTCGATGACCGCAGCCGAAGTCGATGGCGTCACTTTCGCGGTCGGCAGCATAGTCTTGCCGGATGCGGCGCTTGCGCCCAAGGCATTGCAAGCGATGAAGATTGCATTGGTGCGCAATATCAACGGCAACATCCAGAGCGAGCAAGCCGACACTGCCGGCAGCATCGATATCGCGGCTACCGGCACTATCGGGCGCAGCAATCAGCCGGCCCGGTTGCTCGCGCATTTCGCGGTGCGCGAGCGGCGCGTTTATCAAGCCGTCGTGGTGGGCCCCGCCAGCGCGGTCGATGCACTCGGCGTCGATGCTGCGGATACTTTTTTTACTTCACTGAAACTGCACTGACATGACTTTTGCAACCTGGATCACCTTCTTTTTTGCCGCTTGCATCATTGCCGTTTCGCCGGGCTCCGGCGCGGTGCTGTCGATGTCGCACGGCTTGTCGTACGGCGTGCGGCAGACCAGTCCCACCATTGCCGGTCTGCAGACCGGGCTGCTGCTGATTTTGGTGATTGCCGGCGCCGGCGTCGGCTCGATTTTGCTGGCTTCCGAAGTCGCGTTCAATCTGGTCAAGATCATCGGCGCGCTGTACCTGGTGTACCTGGGCGTGAGTCAATGGCGCGCCAAGGTCGAGGCGCGGCCGGCGGCCGCTGCAGCAGCGCCCTCGCCGTCGGCATTGCAGCGCAATGCGGCGCCGAGCTTGCGCAAGCGTTTCCTGATCGGCTTTTTGACCAATGCGACCAATCCGAAAGGCATCATTTTCATGGTTGCGGTGTTGCCCCAATTCATTACGCAGCACGCGCCGCTGTTGCCGCAATTGCTGATCCTGGGTATTACCATGTGCGCAGTCGATATGGTGGTAATGCACAGTTACGCGTATGCGGCGTCCGCAATGCAGCGCTTTTTCCGCGATCCGCGCATGGTCCAGCGGCAAAACCGTTTTTTTGGCGGCGTGCTGGTGGCGGTGGGCGCGGCGCTGTTTTTCGTCAAGCGCACGCCTGCCGCGTAACACGGAAAATTCCACATACCCCACTCTGTATATTTTGCATCGCTCTGAAATAATGCGATAAAAGCAGCATAAATTCTTATACCCGTGATTTTATTCGACAACACAGAGCCAGACATGACCTTACGCATCATCGCCAGTGGCGGCACCTTCGACAAGCATTACGACCCGATTGCCGGTCAGCTCGGCTTTGGCGCCAGTCATTTGCCGGCCGTCATTGCGCGTAGCCGCATTACGCAAGCGCACACGCTCGAAGTGCTGCCGCTGCTCGATTCGCTGGAGATGCAAGACGCCGACCGCCAGCGCTTGCTCGCCAGCTGCCGCCAATCGCCGGAGACCGCGATCGTCATCGTTCACGGCACCGATACCATGCGCGAAAGCGCTGCAGTATTGGGCATCGCCGCGCTCGACAAAACGGTGATCCTGACCGGCGCGATGATTCCATACGAAATTGCCGGTTCCGACGCACTGTTCAATCTCGGCTTTGCGGTCGGCGTCGCGCAAACCCTGCCGTCCGGCGTCTATGTCGCGATGAACGGGCATGTATTCGGTTGGGACAAGGTCAGCAAGAACCGTAGCGCCGGCATCTTCGAGGCGCTTTGAAAAAATATATACTTGCCAATGTATTTTAGAATACGCGCAATATTATTGTGGAAATGCAGTTAAAAAACCGCATACCCCTGATAATAACAAATTACCGCAATCCCGCTACCACCCGCACACGGATGCCGCACATGAAATATTTGACCGGTTATCCGGAAGACATCAAAACCCAGGTGCGCACACTGCTGGCGCAAGACCGGCTGCGCGCAATCCTGCTGCAAAAATACCGCCGTTCGCACGAAGTGCGCACCGACCGTGCGCTGTACGACTATGTGATTTCACTGAAGAACGATTTTCTGCGCAACGCGGCACCGCTGTCCAAGGTCGCGTTCGACAGCAAGATCGAAGTGATCCAGCATGCGCTGGGGTTGCATACCGCGATCTCGCGGGTGCAGGGCGGCAAGCTCAAGGCCAAGCGCGAAATTCGGATTGCTTCGCTGTTCCGGGACGTGCCGCTGGAGTTTCTGACGATGATCACAGTGCATGAACTCGCACATCTGAAAGAGAAAGAGCACGACAAAGCGTTCTACCAGCTCTGCACCCACATGGAGCCGAATTACCATCAGTACGAATTCGATCTGCGCCTATACTTGACGCAGGTCGATGCGCACGGCAAGCTGCAATGGCCGGGCAGCGCAGCGGCAGAATAATTCCTCCGATTCACTTTCGATTAACCGCTTATGCGATCCGCTTATGCAACCAATTAATGGCATCCCGATTCCGTGGTACGACATCGTCAGCATGGTCTTGCTCGCTTGTCTGTGCCTGTACTTCGGCCTTGCCGCCGGCAACTTTTCGGTGCGCGCGCGGCAAAAATTGCCGTCGTTCGTATTCAATCGCAACATCTGCTTTATGTTGACCGCTGCCTTTTTGCTGATGGCTTTTGCCAAATTGCTGGGCTGGTTTTAATCCACGTCTAAATCGAACGGGCACGTGCCGGCTTTGCGCTGACCCTCCCTGCGGTGCACGTACCGGCAGTGGCTCACGGCCGGTACGCGATCGGTTTGGAAACGCCCTCTCAGCTACCGATGCATTGGTCGCCGCCGGCGAGCGCACGCTCTTCGTGTGGCAAGCTGCGGTTTTGATCGACTGAAAAGCGGCCGACACCCAGACTTTTGAGAACGCCGGCGGCAGCATCAAGGGTTTGCAATTCGCGGATTTCTTCGCGTGCGGTGCGCAGCTGGCAAGGCGCTTGCTCGGGGTCCCGATAAGCGTGGATTTCCCAGGCGGTGCCGTTCCAGAACAATGCCCATTGAAACTCTTCGCCGGTCGACAGTGCGGTGCGAAAATATCCAATATCGGTCGTCATGGCAATCTCCTTTTTAATTGGTCTTCCTGTGGTTTAGGACACGATTGCCGTTTTGTCAAAGAATATGTCCGTTTTGTAGTGCAAAACAGGGGATTTACGCAATTACGCTGTAGCGCCGATCATTCGGTTGCAACCCCCGATAGGAAAGAATTCATGAAAAATATGTCGCAACGCCGTGTCGTCATTATCGGCGGCGGACCGGCCGGCCTGATGGCGGCTGAAGTGCTGGCGCAAGGTGCAATGCAGGTCGATCTGTACGATGCGATGCCTTCGGCCGGGCGCAAATTTTTGCTGGCGGGCAAAGGCGGGATGAACATCACCCACGCCGAGCCGATGGCAGCATTTTTGTCGCGCTACGGTGCGTGCCGCGCGCAGATCGCGCCGCTGTTGGACGCTTTCGGACCGGATGCGCTGCGGGCCTGGGTCCATGGTCTGGGCGTGGCAACCTTCGTCGGCAGTTCCGGGCGCGTGTTTCCAGCCGACATGAAGGCCGCACCGCTGCTGCGGGCATGGCTGCAGCGGCTGCGCGCAGCCGGCGTGCGCTTTCATATGCGCCAGCGCTGGCTCGGCTGGAGCGATGAGGGCGAGCGCCGCGCGCTGCGCTTTGCCGGTCCCGACGGCATCACGTTGGTCGAACCCGACGCGGTGCTGCTGGCGCTGGGCGGCGGCAGCTGGGCGCGCCTCGGTTCCGACGGCGCCTGGCTGCCGCTGCTGGCCGCACGCGGAATTGCAGTAGCGCCGCTGCAGCCGTCGAATTGCGGTTTCGATTGCACGTGGAGCGCGCATTTCAGCAGCCGTTACGCCGGTGCTCCGCTGAGCCCGGTCGCACTCAGCCTGGCCGATAGCGAGCCGCAAATGCCGCCACGCAAGGGCCAATTCGTGATCACCGAAACAGGGGTCGAAGGCAGCCTGATCTATGCTTTTTCCGCCGCCATCCGCGACGCCATTGCGGCTCGCGGCAGCGCCACCGTATTGCTCGATCTGATGCCCGACTGGACGCTGGAGCGCGTCAGCGCAGAACTCAATCGGCCGCGCGGCGCGCGCTCGATGTCGAGCCACCTACAAAGCCGGCTGAACCTTACCGGCGTGAAATCCGGCCTGGTGCGGGAACTGGTCAGCAAGGAAGATTTCGCGCAACCGCCGGTGCTGGCGACCCGGATCAAGGCGCTGCCGCTGACTTTGAACGCCGCGCGTCCACTCGACGAAGCGATCAGCAGCGCCGGCGGCGTGCGCTTCGAGGCGCTGGATCAGGATTTGATGCTGCGCGCGCTGCCCGGCGTTTTTTGCGCGGGCGAAATGCTGGACTGGGAAGCGCCGACCGGCGGCTATCTGCTGACCGCCTGCTTCGCCAGCGGCCGCGCAGCCGGACTGGGCGCGCTGGCATGGTTGCGGCGCAATGCTTAATCTGCGGCAATGGCGAGCGATATATCCGATACTTGATACTGCGGCCGCCCCACTGCAAGTCTAGAATGTCGATAACCGGATTCAAATCGCCCTCGCCCCGCTCATGAAAACGCCCCTCTTTCCCCCGGCAACTCCGTTCGCATGCGTGCTTGACAGCTGGCGCGCGCACGAAGCCGAACTGCGCGGATATCTGTTGCATCGTCTGTCGGACCCGCACTTGGCGGATGATCTGGTGCAGGAAGTGTTTCTGAAGGCGATGCGGTACGGCAAAGGTTTTTGCGTGCTTGACAATCCGCGCGCCTGGCTGTTCCAGGTGGCCCGCAACACGCTGGTCGACCGGCTGCGGCTGGAAAAAAACACGGTGCCGCTGCCGGAAGATTTTCCTGAAAATTTGCTTGAAGAAGATCACCAAGTCGCGCCGGTGGACGCGCTGGCCGAATGCCTGGCGCGGGCGCTGTCGGGCTTATCGGTGCAGGACAGCGACATCCTGCATCAGTGCGATATCGCGGGCGTCAGGCAACAAGCCTACGCCGACGCGCACGGACTCAGCCTGCCGGCGGTCAAGTCGCGTCTGCTGCGCGCCCGGCAGCGGATGCGCGACTACCTGATTGACAATTGCGGGGTCCGGTTTGATGCCGCCGGAAAAGTATGCTGCCACGCGCCGGCTGCGCACGCACCGGTGCCGCATCCGGCATCCGGCCCGGCCTGACTGCGGGCCGACGACCATGATCGCCGGCTTTTTTCAGCATCATGCATCACATTTTCTGCATCCTTTTGCGCCTTCATTCGTCTCCGTTACGACATTAAGACAATCTGCGCAGAAAGGGCAACTATGGAACGTCCTATGACCTGGATACGCGGCAACCCGCGCATCTTTCTTTTGGTGGCAATCCTGTTCTGGCTGGCGCTGTATCAGGCGCTGATTCCGGCTTCGGAAGCGCTGGTGGCGACCTTGCCGGTGGATCGCGACAGCCACCTGGGCGGCGCGCTGCAGTTCTTTTTTTACGATACGCCGAAGGTGCTGATGCTGCTGGCCGGCGTGGTATTCGTAATGGGCATGATCAACAGTTATTTCACGCCCGAGCGCACCCGTGCGCTGCTGGCCGGCCGCAGCGAAGGCGTGGCCAACGTGATGGCGGCCTCGTTGGGCATCGTCACGCCGTTTTGCTCGTGCTCCGCAGTGCCGCTGTTCATCGGCTTCGTACAGGCCGGCGTGCCGCTGGGCGTGACGTTTTCGTTCCTGATCGCGGCGCCGATGGTCAATGAAGTCGCGCTGACGCTGTTGTTCGGCATGTTCGGCTGGAAGGTTGCGCTGCTGTACCTGGTGCTGGGCCTGTCGGTCGCGATCATCGCCGGCTGGATAATCGGCCGCCTGAAGATGGAAGCCTATCTGGAAGACTGGGTGCGCGACATGCCCAGGACTACGGCCCGGTTCGAGAATGCGGGCATGACGCTGGCCGAGCGGATTCAGGGCGGCTTCAACGCGGTGCGCGAGATCGTCGGCAAGGTCTGGCCTTACATTCTGGGCGGCATTGCGCTGGGGGCACTGATTCACGGTTATGTGCCGGAAGACTTCATGGCCAGCTTCATGGGCCGGGACGCCTGGTGGTCGGTGCCGCTGGCGGTGATCATCGGGGTGCCGATGTACACCAATGCGGCGGGCGTGATTCCGATCGTGCAGGCGCTGCTGGCCAAGGGCGCGGCGCTGGGCACCGTGCTGGCTTTCATGATGAGCGTGATCGCCTTGTCGCTGCCGGAGATGATCATCCTGCGCAAGGTGCTGAAAGTGCGGCTGATCGCCACTTTCATCGGCGTGGTCGCAACCGGCATCCTGCTGGTGGGTTTTGTTTTCAATGCAGTTCTGTAACACGCATTTTTCAAATAAATTTCAACTCACAGGAGAATCCCATGGAAATCAAAGTCCTCGGTACCGGTTGCGCCAACTGCCGCGCAACCATCGCGCTGATCGAACAGGTCGCACAGGCCAAAGGCACCGCAATTACGCTGAGCAAGGTGGAAGACCTGCAGCAGATCATCGGTTACGGCATCATGTCCACGCCGGGCGTGGTAATCGACGGCAAGGTGGTGCACGCCGGTGGCGTACCGAGCCGGGATAAGATCGCGCAGTGGTTTTCCTGATGGATGCGTCTTTTGGCGAAAAACATTGTTCGCGAAAGACACGGAAAGTACGAAAAACTGCAGGCAGAGCGCTTTCTATTGCTGCATGACCGCTGCAAAAATTGCCAATCCGGGATTCGGTGCATTTCAAATATTGTCTGGAGTATATTTTATACTCGCAATGAATATATGCGTAAAGTGTGATAAAAATATAGATACTCCCTATTATATAAATTCGTTGCGCGCTGCATCCTGTGGGCGTGTTCCGTGGAGCAATGCGCATCATCAATGAGTGAGCAAACCCCTTGAAAACAATGCCCCAGCTGTCAGCGCTGCCCTCCACCCAATATGGAAATGCAGGAATCGAATGGCTCAACAACCAGTGTTTTTGCCTCAGCCTCGACGGCCAGGCGCTGCACCGGGCGCTCGCATCCGAACTCGGCGCGCCCGATCTGGTGCAACTGGTTGAAGAACGTTGTCCTTACCTGTTTTCCGCGCAGCCGGTGTTCGTCTCGGGTGCGCACATCGCGCGCATGTTTGAGGCGATCCGCGCGGTCGAAGAGGTGATCGCGCTGCCGGCGTGGCGCGAGCAGATTCTGGCCGACGCGCCGGCCATCGCGCAAGCTGCTGCCGGCGGTGCGCACGGGGTGTTCTTCGGCTACGATTTTCACCTCGACGACGACGGCGTGAGCCTGATCGAAATCAACACCAATGCCGGCGGCGCAATGCTCAACGCGGTGCTGGCCCGCGCGCAGCGCGCGTGCTGTCCTGAAATAACGCAGATGGTGCCGACGCTGGCCTCAGTCGATGCGCTGGAACAGCAGATCGTCGAAATGTTCCGCAACGAGTGGACACTCTCTGGGCAAACGCGGCCGCTGCAGAGCATCGCGATCGTCGATACCGCGCCCGAGCAGCAATACCTGTATCCGGAATTCCTGTTATTCGAGCGCCTGTTTGAAAAACATGGCATCCAGGCAGTGATTGCCGATCCCGCCGCGTTGACGCTGCAGGGCGGCGTGTTGCGGCACGGCGATACTGCGATCGACCTGGTCTACAACCGCCTCACCGATTTTCTGCTCGACGCACCCGCGCATGCGGCACTGCGCAGCGCTTACGTGGAACACGCGGCGGTCGTCACGCCGCACCCGCAGGCGCATGCGCTGTACGCGGACAAGCGCAACCTGGCGCTGCTGTGCGACGACCGCCGGCTGCAGCAGCTGGGCGTTCCGGCGGCGATCCGCGCAGTTCTGGTCGACAGCATTCCGCGCACCGAACAAGTCGAGCCCGCGAATGCCGAGCGCTTGTGGAGCGAGCGGCGTCAATTTTTCTTCAAGCCGAGAAGCGGCTATGGCGGCCGTGCCGCATATCGGGGCGACAAACTGACCAAGCGCGTGCGGCAGGAAATCCTGCAAGGCGACTACGTGGCGCAGGAATTCGCCGCACCGGCGCAGCGCACCATTCCGCTTGAAAATACGCCGCAGGTGCTGAAATTCGATCTGCGCGTCTATGTGTACGATGGCCGGATGCAATGGGTGGCGGCCCGCCTGTATCAGGGGCAGACCACCAACTTCCGCACACCGGGCGGCGGCTTCGCGCCGGTGTACCAGTTGCCGATGGCAATTGACGACACAGGCGAGCGGACATGAGCGCGGCGCACCAGCATGAGCATTCCCACGCTCATTCCCATCCTCCGGCGCAATTCGGCCGCGCGTTTGCGATCGGCATTGCGCTGAACTCGGCGTTCGTTGCGATCGAGGCGTTCTACGGCTGGAAAGTCGATTCGCTGGCGCTGCTGGCCGATGCCGGCCACAACCTGAGCGACGTGTTCGGCCTGGTGTTGGCATGGGGCGGCGCGCTGGCGGGACGGCTGCGGCCGGACCTGCGCCACACTTACGGCTGGAAGCGCGGCTCGATTCTGGCCGCCTTTGCGAATGCCATTTTGCTGCTGGTGGCAATGGGTTCGCTGGCGTGGGAAGCACTGACGCGGCTGCATCTGCCGCAGCCGATGCACGGGCAAACCGTCATGCTGGTAGCCGGCATCGGCATCGTCATCAATACCGCGACCGCGCTGCTTTTCATGCGCGGGCGCAAGGACGATTTGAACATCCGCGGTGCGTTCCTGCATATGGCAGCCGATGCGCTGGTATCTGCCGGCGTGGTGATAGTCGGTGCGCTTTCGCTGTGGTTCGGCTGGAACTGGCTGGATCCGGTGGCCAGCCTGCTGATCGCCGCGGTGATTGTCTTCGGTACCTGGAGCCTGTTCCGGCAAGCGCTGCATCTATTGTTCGACGGCGTGCCGGAAGACATACACCTGCCGGAGGTGCGCGCTTGCCTGGAAGCGCTGCCCGGCGTCGAGCGCGTGCACGACCTGCATGTGTGGGCGATGGGTACGTCCGATACGGCGATGACCGCCCACCTGGTGATGCCGTCAGGCTATCCGGACGATGCTTTCTTTCAGCAAGCGGCACGTGAATTGCATGACCGCTTCGGCATTGACCACGTCACCTTGCAAGTGATCAAGCAACCTTTCAGCGTTTCGTGCGACACAGACCCGACCATCGCGTTGTAGTTTGCCGGGTTTTAGAGACTTTTGACTGCGCTGGCGGCGCTGATCCGGGTGCAATCAGGTGTTCCGGCAAATCTGGTCAAGAATTCGAAAATATATGGACCAGCAAGATTTCCGCCTGCGTTGCATGCAGCGTGAGCCGCTGGCCGGAAGCGGTCAGCAGCACCGCATCGCCGGGCATTAAGGGCGCGGCAGTCCATTGCGGAAACAGGAGGCACGGCGTGCCGTGCACCACATAGACAACAACAGCATGTCCGAAGTGGGGAATGCGCAAGCTGCCGCTCACCGTGCGCCGCTCGAGCCGGTGCGTGAACCATTGCCGTCGGGTCATCACGTTAAAGTCGGTCACCGTGCCCGCCGTCAAAAACCCCTCGACCTGTTCTTCGCCGGCAAATTCAAAAGCCGGGGTGCAGCTCGTCAATGTCGCGCGTTGGCCATCCCGCTGGAGCACAAGCCCGCTGCCTTCAATCAGCGCCAGCGAGCGGTCGACGCCGGGAAATGCCGAAAACGGACCGGCCGTACTGACGGCCGCCACGCTGATGCGCCATGCGAAATCGTCAAGACTGCTGCCAGCCGGGTGGCGCACTACTTCGCGGGTCATGCCGCCGCCGTTTTTCCAGGCAATAATGCGTTGCCCGTCCTTCGGGAGCAGCACCGGCAGCGCTGAGTTCTGCCGGCGGCCGGGCATCAACGGCCGGCCGCATGCTTGCGGCACAGGTTTGAAGTTCAATTCGGTTGCAGCAAAGTGTGCGCCAGACGTGCCGCCACCTTTGCAGTGAGCCCGTCGCGATCGTGGCTGGGATTGCATTCCGCAATGTCAGCCGCGACAAGCTTGCCGCAATCCTTGACGAGCCGCACCAGGTATTCGACCTTTTCGAGCGCCATCCCATACGCGGCAGGTGCGGAAACGCCCGGCGCTTTTTCCGCCGGCAACACATCCAGATCGATCGTCAGATAGACATGGGTCGCTGCGGCGAGTTGCTGCTGCAGCTCTTGACCGAAATCGGCCAGATTGCCCAGAGCGATTTCGCTGTCGAGCCTGAACTGCACGCCCAGTTCCTGCGCCCGGGCAAACAGCGCGGCCGTGTTGCCGAGCCGGCTGATGCCGTAGCAGAAATAATGAAAGCCGATTCCGGCCTGGCCGCACCATTGCGCAATCTGCTTGAATGGCGTGCCCGAGCTGGCCTGATCGGCTTCGCGCAAATCGAAATGCGCATCAAAATTGATGATCAGCAACCGCCCGCTGCGTAAGGCCTGCTCCAGATGGTGCGCGATGCCGCGGAAGGTACCGTAAGCGACCTCATGCCCGCCCCCCACAACCAGCGGAAACGTATGCTGCGACAGCGCTTGCTGCACCCGCTCGGCCAGCCGGAGTTGCGCCTGCTCGAGTACGCCATCGGCGCAAGCGATGTTGCCGGCATCGTACAAGCGCTCGATGCCGTGCGCGGGAAGCCCGGCCAGCATGCGCCGGATCGCATCCGGCCCCTGTGCGGCGCCGACGCGCCCGTGATTGCGGCGCACTCCTTCGTCGCAGGCAAAGCCGATCAGGGCGGCGCCGCCTTCGGATCCAGCGTCGAATGGCTGCACAACCTGATGCAGGCGGCGGGTGTCGCCTGCGCTGTCGGCATCCTGGCGGCCGGACCAAAGAGAGCGGTCCATCATGCGCCGTTGACCGCCTGATTGCGCGAAAGCACCGCCTGCAGAAAGCTGCGGGTGCGTTCTTCACGCGGGTTGACGAAAATTTGATCGGGCGGCCCCGATTCAACGATGCGGCCGTGATCCATCACCACCACGACATCGGCAACTTCCCGCGCAAATCCCATTTCGTGCGTGACGACCAGCATCGTCATGCCTTCGTTGGCCAGCGTCTCGATCCACTCGATGTCGAAGCCGGTTCTTTTGCCGTCTTTGGAAAACTCGAAAGGCGGGAAAGTCGCATCGGTTGCGACGCGAATGATTGCTGCAGATTGCGCATTGACCTGCGTGGGCGCAATAGAGTTGACGGCAATTAACAATGCAATGAAAAAACGCCGATGATTCATGTCTGTGGATAGAAATGGTGATTTTAAGGATGTTGTAAATCACTATATCGCAAATAATATTCCCGCATCCTGGGAATCGCTTGCGAAGAAAGTGGCGGCTGCGCCGAACACATGCGGCAATACCAATGGCGACGGCGGATGCGCGGTTGCGGGAGTGCAGGCAGGTGGTGCGACTCGCACCGGCGTCAGCAACGCAGCAGCCGGCTGTACCAGCCTGGATCCGGGGAGTGCTGAGCAAGCGGTCGGGCGCGGATAGCGAACCGAGCACCACCGGCGCTTCATCCTGGGTATCTATCGGGATCAAAAACCGGAAAGCGCGCTCGCCGCGCCCAGATTGTGCAATGGGGCCAGTCTGGCGACCATCGGAGGAAAGGGAAATTTCGTGCGCGGGCCGGACGGGATGCCGGCACGGCGATTTTTGATGCTTACGGCATGACCGTTGCCATCCGCTCGTAATCGAGAATCTTGATGCGTCGGCCGGACATCGCAATCAAGCCTTCTGCCGCCAAGTCGTGGAACAGGCGCGACAGGGTTTCCGGCGTCAGGCTCAGACGCGAAGCGATTAGCGATTTTTTGGCGACCAATTCTATATTGTCGCTGATCTCGCGCCGGCTTTGCCGCAGCAGGTATTCCGCCAGCCGCTGCTTGGCGGTTTGCGAATAACCCTCGATATCGCGCACCAGACTGTAAAACTGGCGTCCGACACAAGTCATCAATTCGTGGGAAAAAGCGAAATTCTGTTCTGCCACGCGCATGATCGCAGCCCGGTCGACATGTAGCAGCATCGAGTCCGTGATGGTTTTGACCAGTGCAATATGCGGACGCTGCAGCAGCATTTCACCGAGCCCGAAACACGTGTTCTGGCCCAGGATTTCGAGGATTTTTTCGGTTCCCTGCTTGGTATGCAAGGTGATCTTGACTTGCCCGTAGACTATCCAGAACGCGCCGGTGGCAACCTCGCCATGATCGACGATCGGCATATTGCCTTTGGCTTGCGTCGTCCGGGTGCACGACAGGACGTCATCAAGCTGCGCGTCGTCAAGCATTTTGAACAGGCTGGTATTGGCCAGAATGCTTTTCAGGTTAGAGGTTTCGGCAGGGGTCGTGGGTAACGCGGCTATCACAATTTCATCCTTAATGTTTCGTCTTTCGCTCTGCGATAAGCGCATCGGTGCGCTTATGTCCCAATTTAAATATCAGGAAAATTGCGGAAGGTCATGGACGACGATAGTAGCGATATGGTATTGCCGCATAAATGATGTGGATCAATTTTTTGCACGGCGATTCAATTAAACCGCTTTGCCACATCTTGCTACTTAATGCCATATCGGGAGTATGCTGATAAAGCATACCGTTCCCGCTTTATTAATCTGACGACTGAAAAATACAAACCATAGTATGAGGAATTTTCAACGGCCCGGCTGCAAGCGGATCAGCTGGCCGGAGCTTTCGTCGGTCAACAGGTACAGCAAGCCGTCCGGTCCTTCGCGCACATCGCGGATGCGCTGGCCGAGCTGGCGCAGCAAGCGCTGTTCCCGCACAACCTTGCCGTCGTGCAATTCGAGCCGCACCAGCATCTGGAACTTCAGCGAACCGACAAACAAGTTGCCTTGCCACGCCTGACCGTAACGTGCGCTGCGCAAGAAGGCCATGCCCGATGGCGCAATCGATGGCGTCCAGTGATAGAGCGGTTGTTCCATGCCGGCCTGGGCGGTGAGGCCGGCGCCGATTTTTCCGCCGCCGTAATTTTCACCGTAGGTGATGATAGGCCAGCCGTAATTTTTGCCCGCCTGCGGACGATTGATTTCATCGCCGCCTTGCGGACCATGCTCGTGGGTCCACAGTCATCCGTCGGGCCCCAGCGTAGCGCCTTGCATGTTGCGATGGCCGTAACTCCAGATTTCCGGCAGTGCGCCTTTCTTGCCGACAAACGGATTGTCCTGCGGTACGCTGCCATCCTTGCGCAGCCGAACCAGTTTGCCCAAATGATTGTCGAGCGTTTGCGCATCCTGGGGGCGGGAAAAACGCTCGCCCAGAGTCAGGAATAAGGTGTTGTCGGCATTTTCCACGATGCGGCAGCCGAAGTGCGCGCTGCTTCTGACCTTGGGCCGCTGGCTGAACAGCACTTTCACCTGCTTCAGCTGGCGCCCGTCTTGCGACAGGCGCGCCGAAGCCAGCGCCGTCGAGTTGCCGCCACCGGCGCCGCTGCCGGCCGGTTCCGCATAACAAAAATAAATAGTTCGGTTGCGCGCAAAATCGCTGTCGGCCACGACATCGAGCAAGCCGCCCTGCCCGCCTGCGTCGACCTTTGGCACGCCGGCAATCGACGGCCCCAGCGCACCGTCTGGTTGCACCAGCCGCAAGCGTCCGGGGCGCTCGGTGACAAGCATGCGGCCATCGCCGATGAAGGCAAGCGCCCACGGGTGCTCCAGCCCCTTGACCAGGATTTCCGGCTGTATTTCGGGTTGCATCGCAGCGGTAGCAGGGGTTTGGGCGCTTGTTGCAGTGGGGATCCCCGCTAATCCCAGGCAAGCCAACCCCATCCTGGCGACGTAGAGGAAAAATTTACGCTGCAGAAAAAATAAGCGCATGAACCGCCTTGTCCTGGAAAGTCGCAAAAGCCGTCAATCGCGCATCCTGCGCGGCTTGCTTTGCGAGGAAGAGGAAATTGCGCGGTGTGGCGCTATTTGCCGATGCTACTTCCTGATCTGCTTTTCGATCGATTGCTGACGCAGGCTAATGCGCGACAACTCGGTCATTTCTTCGGCCAGAAATTGCATCAAGTCATCGACACTGACAATCCCGAGCAACCGGCCGCTGCCATTAATCACCGGCATCCGCCGTACGCCCTTGACGCGCATCCGTTCTATGGTTTCGTGCACATCCGCATCTTCGCTGGCTGCCAGCAACTCGGCGCTCATGATGTCGCCCGCCTCGATGCTTTTGGAGTCCAGCCCTTCGGCCACCAGCGATACCACGATGTCGCGGTCAGTCAAAATGCCAACCGGCATCAGTTCGCCATTGACTTCATCGACTATAACCAGATCGCCGACATGATGCTTGCGCATCAGCAGCGCCGCTTCCAGCACACTCGTTTCGCGCTTGCAATGTACTGCTTCCAGCGTGGCAATTCCACCAATTCGCATCACACTCTCCTTGTCCGATAGTCGGACATTAATGCTTGCCCGATTGGATAAATTGATCTTTCGCAAGCAACTGAACTTGTTTCTGATGCAATGTAATTTTTATGGGGGTATGCTCAATAAATACATCTTTATCGCTTAATTATATTGCGCACATCAAAATACAATCCGCAGTATATTTTTCGCGAAAACAGCGTGGAACGCCCGCTCCGCTAAATCGATGGCTTTATGTTCTGGTTTTGACGGAACAGGTTATGCGGATCGTACTGGTTCTTGACCTGCACCAGCCGTGCGTAATTCGGTCCGTAAGCGGCACCGATCCGGCCGCTTTCATCTTCGGTCAGGAAGTTGACGTACACGCTACCGCTGGCGTACGGCGCTGCCGCGTCGAAGAATTCGCGCGCCCATCCGATGCACTTGGCGTCTTCGGCCGGATCGCTCCAGCGGGCGTGGACGTTCATCGCATACAGCGTATCGCGGTTTGCATAGGCGGTGGCGTCGGCCGCTACCCGGCTGGCTTGGCCGCCGATCAGGCCCAGGAAGATTTCGCACTGCGGCCCCGGCAGGTTACCTGCATAGCGGATCACGGTGTCGATCGCAGCATCGTTGAGCGCTGAAAAATTATGCGATTTCCAGTAATTGCGCGCGCCCGGTGTCAGCAGCGGGTCGAAGGCTTTTTGCCAGGCGCTGTAAGGCATGAGACCGATATGCTCGCCGCAGGGCTGGCCGAAATTGCGCAGCGGTTCGATTGCACGCTGGCCTTCTTCGGCCGCGCCGGCATAAAAGACGGCGAGCACCACGACTTCCTTGCCATGCACTTCCGGCGCCAGGAACGGCAGCGGCGGCGCCTGACGCAGCACAGCCCAAACGCTCAAGTCTTCCGGCATGGTGGCGACGAAATCACGGTAGCGGGTCAGCACCTGTTTCGCCTGCTCGAACGGGAATACCAGCAAGCCGCTGAGGATCTCGGGCCCGAGCGGATGCAGCGCGAATTCGAACAGCGTGACCACGCCGAAATTGCCGCCGCCGCCGCGGATCGCCCAGAACAGGTCCGGATGCTTGGCGGCGCTGACCCACAAGCGCTTGCCGTCGGCGGTGACGATCTCGGCCGCGACCAGATTGTCAACCGACATTCCATGCTTGCGGCTGAGCCAGCCGAAGCCGCCGCCCAGCGTCAGGCCGGCCACGCCGGTGGTGGAATTGATACCCAGCGGCGTAGCCAGTCCGAAGGCCTGCGCTTCATGGTCGAAGTCGCTCAGCGTGGCGCCGGCTTCGACGTAACCCAGGCGCGCCTCCGGATCGATCCAGACCGATTTCATCAGCGACATGTCCAGCATCAGACCGCCGTCGCACACTGCATTGCCGGCGATGTTGTGGCCGCCGCCGCGCACCGACAGCAGCAGATCGTGCTCGCGCGCGAACGTTACCGCACGCATTACGTCCGCCACTCCGGCGCTGCGCACGATGAGGGCCGGACGGCGGTCTATCATGGAATTCCAGACGGCGCGGGCTGCATCGAAACCGGGCGTATCCGGCAATAGCAGCGGCCCGCGCAATGCCGCTCTGAAATCTTCGATTACGCTGCTGCTGATGCTGGCCATGATGCCTCCTGCAGAACCGGACATACTTGTATGGAATGTCAAATCCGGCCATGCCACTGTTCGCACAGCGGACGACCGCACCCTTTTTCTACAGTATGGTGAGGGTTTTTGTGCCAAGTTTGATAATTATCAGAACTGTGGCGGACGCATCAATATTCGACTAGCCGGCAGGCAAGAAATTTCTTGAAGAGGCTCCAAGCCAAGCGCGTATTTACATTGTCAAGATGCCCGGAAACCCGCGAAATGCGTTGAACGGATAGCCTGACAATTTACATAGCGATCAAGAAGTTCACGGCGCTACCGGAATACCGTGGCATGCAGATTATTTACCGATGCAAAAGCGGCTGAAGATCGCTCCCAGCAAATCATCAGAAGTGAATTCACCGGTAATGCTATTGAGCTGTTCCTGGGCCAGACGCAATTCTTCTGCCAATAAATCCAGCGAGTGGTCGTTTTGGGCTGCAAACTGCGCTGCCGTTTGCACATGGTCGCGCGCAGCGCGTAGCGCAATCAAGTGCCGCTCACGCGCCAGATACACCGACTCACCCGTTTGCTGCCAACCGGCAATGCGCAACAGTTCCGCACGCAACAGGCCGATCCCGCTCATGTCTTGCGCCGACAGATAGATATGCGTGGCGTCCAGCATCGTGTCAATGCTCGGTTTATGTCCGGACAAATCGATTTTGTTCCAGATGCGGATAATCGGCACGCCGTCGGGAAAGCGCGCGACCATCGCTTCATCTTCACGCGTGGGCCCGCGTCCGGCATCCAGCATGTGCAGGATCACGTCGGCACGGCCGACCTCGACCCAGGTGCGCTCAATGCCGATGCGTTCGACCTCGTCATTGGCATCGTCGGTATCGCGAATGCCGGCGGTATCGATGATGTTGAGCGGAATGCCTTCGATCTGGATGGTTTCAGTCACCTTGTCGCGCGTGGTGCCGGCAATCGGCGTGACAATCGCCACTTCCGCGCCTGCCAGGGCGTTCAGTAGGGACGATTTTCCGACATTCGGCTTACCGGCCAGCACGACGTTCAAGCCTTCGCGCAGCAACGCGCCTTGCTGCGCCTGCAGCAAGACTGCGTGCAAAGTCTGCTGAATGCGCTCCAGTTGGCCGCGCGCATCGGATTTTTCCAGAAAATCGATTTCTTCTTCCGGAAAATCGAGAGTCGCCTCGACCAGCATGCGCAATTGCACCACTTGCTCGACCAACGTATCGATTACTTTGGAAAAAACGCCTGACAGCGATTGCGAAGCCGACTTCACAGCGGCTTCGGTCGATGCTTCAATCAAGTCGGCGACCGCTTCCGCCTGCGCCAGATCCAGTTTGTCGTTAAGGAAAGCCCGATGCGTGAATTCGCCCGGCAGCGCCAGACGCAATCCGATTTCCCGTCCCGCTTCCAGGCAGCGCGCCAACAGCATCTGCAGCACTACCGGGCCGCCGTGGCCTTGCAATTCCAGCACATCTTCGCCGGTATACGAATGGGGCGCCTTGAAAAGGAGCGCCAAGCCTTGATCGATGATGCTGCCATCAGCCTGGGTGAAGGGCAAATAGGTCGCATGGCGCGGCTTTAGTTGAAAACCCAGCGCTTGCAGCAAGGCTGCAAGATTTTTGCCGGAAACGCGTACAACGCCAATACCGCCGCGTCCGGGAGCGGTGGCGATGGCTGCTATGGGGGAGGAGTCAAGGTTCATGCTGCAATTTTACCTAAAACCCTATCCGGAAACGGTCAGTCGTAAGACTGACCGTTGGATTTAGCGGATTTTTTCACCCGTCCGGGCTGCCATCACACCAGGCAGTGCGATGGCGAGCCCGACAGGCAGTTGCTGTTTAGGCTGCCATTCGGGTATTGATGCGGCAACCGTCAAGCAGATAGCCCAGGCCGATTACCAGCACCAGCTCGCCTTCGGCCGAGCGCGCGGTTCCGGTAATGCCGGGAACATTGAGACAGGATAATGGCTTGATAACCAGATCTGCGGTACCTTCGACCGCTTCCATCGCCAGAATGTACGGTTGCGGTGCTGCAATCACGATGCCGACCCGCTCCACACACGCTTCATAGCCAAGGATTCCAGCCAGCGAGCGCACCAGCAGCGGACGCCCCTGATCGCGCAACATCGGCGCGCCGCCAACTTCAGAAAATGTTTCCGGCAATTCCACCACGCGTTCGATCACTGCCAACGGCATGGCCAGCGCAGCACCGCTGGTACGCACCAGCATGGTCGGCACGATAGACAATTCGATTGGCAAGCGAATTAAAAACCGCGTGCCCTGACCAAGGCGCGAATCGATCCGGATCGTGCCGCGATTCTTGTCGACTGCGGTTTTCACCACGTCCATGCCGACCCCGCGTCCGGAGACCGCAGAAGCGACTTCCTTGGTAGAAAACCCAGGCAAGAAAACCAGCTGAAATGCTTCTTCGTCGCTCTGCGCATCGTTTTCGCCGATCAACCCTTTCGCGCGCGCCTTGTCGCGTAAAAATTGCGGGTTCATGCCCTTGCCGTCATCGGCCACTTCGATCATCACGCTGCTGGCTTCCTGCCAGGCAGTCAGGGAGATGGTGGATTTGGGCGATTTTCCGCATTTGATGCGTTCTTCCTGGCTTTCCACTCCATGATCGAGAGAGTTGCGCAACATATGCACCAGCGGGTCATACAGGCTATCGACCACCACCCGATCGACTTCGGTTTCCGCACCCTTGATTTCGAGCTCAACTTCCTTGCCGAGATCTCGCGCCAGTTCCCGGATCAAACGGGGAAACTTCTGAAACAATCGGCCGACCGGCTGCATCCGGGTCGCCAACGTGGCCCGCTGCAATTCTGTCGCGTAGCGCGAGGCGCGCTCTATCGTTTCAGTCAGTGTCGCCACCAAAGTCGTGGCGTCGCCATCGAACTTGAATTGCGCCAGTTTTTCCAAAAGCACGGCTGCCTGATTGGCTGCCTGTACCGACTCTCCGGCCACCTCAAGCAAGACATCGAGCTTGACTGCATCAATCCGGATGCTCTCCTCAATTACGGGTGCCGCAGATTTGGTTGCGGGAGCCGCAGAGCGGGGTTTTTCAATTCTTGCCGCAGCTACCGGAGTTGCAGGCGCAACGGCAGCAGACGCAGGGACTGGGGCGGAAACTACGGCAGCAACAGGTGCCAATGCCGCTGGCGGCGGCAGCACATGCGCTGGCACCACCGCACGATAATACGCATCCCAATCTGGTTTCCCGCCGAGATCCGGCATTTCTTCCGGTATTTCTATGGGCTGCGCTTCTGCTGCGCTTGCAACCGGAGCCACCTCGTGTTGCGCATTGCCCTCGATTGCCGCGGTCAGGATGGCTTGTAGCGTATCGGGCATGGCTGGCAGCTGCTCAGCTGCAACGCCATTGGCCAACTCACCGAGCTGGTCCGCGACAAAACCGCTGGCCTGCAGTGCCGCTTCGATCGCGATCGGCGTCACCGGAGCAGCTCCGGTGCGCAAGGCATCAAACAGGTTTTCGGTCAGATGGCACGCCGAGACCATCGCCGTCAGATTCATGAAGCCCGCACCGCCCTTGATCGTATGGAATGATCGGAACAGTGCATTCAGAGTGTTTTGGTCATCCGGTTGGCGCTCCAGCACCAACAGATGCTCTTCTACATTGGTGGCGAGCTCCAGCGCTTCAACCACAAACTCCTTGAGCATGTCGTCCATCAGAAACCCAAATCATCCAGAAGACTATCGACATCGTCTTGTCCCATCGCCGCAGACGGCATCGCCGGCCCCTGCATCAGGTCAACCGTTTCATCCTCTACCGGTGGCTTTTCCTTGACTGCATCGGGAGCATTGTCCCACAGCAATTTGGCCAGTTCACGCTCGACCGCCTGGGTAATTGTCACTACTTTCTTGATCAACTGGCCAGTCAGATCCTGAAAGTCCTGCGCCATCATAATTTCCAGCAAGCGCGCTTTTTCCGCTTCCGCAACATCAACTACGGTGGAGGTAAAGTTCCTGGTGTCGTGCGCCAGCAACTTGAATTCTTCCACGCTGAGCTTGCCTTCCAATAAACCATCCCAACGCGCTGTCATTTGCTTGGCGTTGTTCGATAGCGTTTCCTGCACCGGCATGCCGACATCAGTGGCATTCAGAACTTTGTTCGCAGCTTGCTCGGTCAGCGTGGCAACATAAGCCAGCCGGTCCTGCGCATCACCGATTTGCGTATTGAGGGAATTGAACGGATGTTGCTGACCCAATTCGCGTATCGAATCATGCAATATTCGAACAATGCCGCCAAGCCTTTCGTACATTGGCTTGTCAGCTTCCGCTACCCCATCCGACGCAATTTCCGGTACCAGGGCAGCCTGTGAGGGGGGCGCAGATGCAGTTACTACCATTTCAACGTTCTGAGCAGAGATCTGATCGAACAGGGCATCCAGATCTTCCAAACTGTCACTCATAATCCATGCCTCTCATAATTTTTTCTGGCTGTTCGCCCTGTGGTGCAGCAATCAGATACTTTAAACTTAACCGGGTTGATATTATGCGCTGCATTTTTGACATTCCCGTCAGCAACATAAAATTCTTGCAGGCAACTACAGTCAATAATGCTTTCAATGCTGTCTGAGAGTCAAGTAATCAATCGATCCCTACCCACTCTTGATTGAACACGGGCCCGCAAAGATATTTGGGTAACGGCCGAAAACCCCTATATCTTCAATAAAAAAGGCGGAATCTTGTCGGATTCCGCCTTTTGGCTATGCATCATGTTGGTAATGGATATCTATACTTTTTTGTTTCCATCCATTTTCTTGGTGATGGTCCACTGTTGCGCGATAGACAATATGTTATTGACAACCCAGTACAACACCAATCCAGCAGGGAAGAAGAAGAACATGACCGAAAATGCAATCGGCATGAACATCATGATCTTCGCTTGCATCGGATCAGGCGGTTTCGGATTCAGTTTGGTTTGAATAAACATCGACGCCGCCATCACTACCGGCAAAATATAAAACGGATCGGGAGCCGACAGATCGTGAATCCAGCCCAGCCACGGCGCATTGCGCATTTCAACGCTGGCCAGCAATACCCAATACAGTGAAATGAAAACCGGAATCTGTACCACGATCGGCAAACAGCCTCCAAGCGGATTGATTTTTTCGGTTTTGTACAATTCCATCATCGCCTGATTCATCTTTTGCGGCTCGGATTTGAAGCGCTCGCGAATCGATTGCATTTTTGGCGTAACCAGCTTCATTTTTGCCATGCTGCGATAGCTCGCTGCAGACAGCGGGAAGAACGCAAGCTTGATCAAAACCGTCAACATAATGATGGTCCAACCCCAGTTGCCGAGCACCTTGTGGATCTGGGTCATCAACCAGAAAATCGGCTTGGCAATAATCGTCAGCCAGCCATAATCCTTGACCAAGTCCAGACCGGGAGCAATTTTTTCCAGCGCCTGGGTTTCTTGCGGGCCTGAGTACAAATGCGCATCCATCGAAACTGTAGCACCCGGCGCAATGCTTCCCAGTGGAAGAATGGAGCCAATCGCATACAGATTGGTGTCGACTTTCTTGGTGAAGATTTCGCGCGGCGCCTTGTCCTGCGGCACGAAGGCCGAGACAAAGTAGTGCTGTATCAGCGCCACCCAGCCATTGTCGGCTTTTGTCGCATGTTCATCCTTGCCGTCTGCGATCTTGGCGAAATCCAGCTTCTGGAATTTTTCCGCATCGGTATATACCGCAGGGCCTGTGAAAGTACTATAAAACTTGGACTCTCCTCCTGGTTTGTTGCCATCGCGCACCAGTTGCAAGTACAGCGAAGGCGCAACCGGCGTACCGGATGCGTTGGCGATATCGTGCCTGATATCAATATTGTAATCACCCCGTTTAAAGGTGAAGGTTTTGATCAGTTTGACGCCGCCGGCCTCCGACTCCAGTACCAGCTTCACTTCGTTGCCGGCACCCAGTTCGCGCGCGCCCGGCTGAACCACAAAAGCCGATTTGTGATTGGGGAATGCGCCTCCGATCAAACCGGACTGCGCCAGATACGTGTGCCCGGCAGCGGCATTGAACAACACCAGATTTTTGGTCGGATCAACCGTATCTTTATGTTTCAGGAGTTCGAGATACTGCAACTCGCCGCCTGCGGTATTTATTTGTGCTTTAACTACGTCGGTGGTGATCGTTACGATTTCGCTCTTGAGCGCTGCGGTACCGGCCACCGCTGCGGCGACTTCTGCCGGCGACTGCGAATTTCCCGCGAGCGCGGCGGCTTGCGGCACCGGGGTGGTGGCCGATCCGGTAGCAACAGGTTTGTTTTGCTGTGTCACGGAGGGCGAAAACATCGACGGTTTTCCGTTATGGCGCATCCAGTTGTCCCAAAGGATCAACAGCGACATCGAAAACACGATCCAAAGGATGGTACGTTTGATATCCATAAGTGTATTTATCAGGAGAAATCAGAAATTCGGGAATGGCTGCAGTCGCTGGCGACCGCAGAAGTAGGGTCAGAGTTTTTTTCTGGCACAGGATCAAATCCGCCCGGATGCCATGGATGGCATTTGCATAGACGTCTAGTGGCCAAAACACTCCCTTTTAATGCACCATGCTGGCGTACTGCTTGACTCGCGTAGTCAGAACAACTTGGGTAAAAACGGCAATTTTGCCCAAGAAAGGGGCTGATGCACAATTGATATGCCCGTAACAGCAGCAACAAAACCGCTTTCATCCGCAGTTCTCCGGCAATTTCTGCGACGCTAGCAAGCGCGTCAATTCGGTACGCAGCAATACTTTCAATGATACTGAAGTTGCTGGGTCGGACTTGACATTAATTGGCTTCGACAAGCGGACGATGCAATCGAGCGATGGCAATTCGGCTTGGCGAAACAATTCACGCGCTACCCGTTTGATGGTGTTGCGCGTTACTGCACGCGGTGCAAACCGTTTTGCCACCACGATGCCCAGACGAGCATTGGGCAAGCCAGCCGGTCGGGCATACAGCACAAAGTGCGAAGTTCTATAGGCGGGGCGCAAACGAAAAACGGATGAAAAGTCATCCGTTTTAACGATTCGCCGAGCACGTGAAAAATCGTCTGTCACGCAATCAGCTTGCCTGCTGTACGTTTGGCTTAAGCAGCCAAACGCTTACGACCCTTGGCGCGACGCGCATTCAGTACGGCGCGGCCGCCACGGGTTGCCATACGGGCGCGAAAGCCATGGGTACGTTTGCGGCGTACGACGGAAGGTTGGTAGGTACGTTTCATGTTGGTCTCGCTAATCAGCAAAAATAAATCGGGTCAATACGCCCAGAGCCACACTTTTGATGTTTGCAACGCGCATACCGAAAAAAGGCACGAGCTAGAACGACCATCTGATGGACAGGGAACCTTGGATTAAACGATATTTCACATGGGTTTGTCAATACGCAAGATGCATTTATCCACAAGTACCGATTTACGCCGCCCGCGTAAAAGTGGGACTGCCTGTGGATAACTCGGTCCGGCAAGAGTAGAATAGCGTAGATGTGTGGCGATTTCCTGCAGGGCAGCATCGCAGTCATTTCGTGGAACATACCGATAGCACTCCCCCACACCTTTTCACTCAAGAAGATTCATGGAAAATTTCTGGCAGACCTGCTCCGCGCAATTGGAGCAGGAACTGACGCCGCAGCAATTCAGTGCGTGGATCAAGCCACTGACTCCGCTCGATTTTGAAGACGGTGTCTTGCGCATTGCCGCACCCAACCGCTTCAAGCTCGATTGGGTCAAGACGCAATTCGCCAATCGCATTAACACTCTCGCGTCCCAGTTCTGGGAAACGCCGATAGAAGTCCAATTCGTGCTGGACCCGCGACTTAATGCGCCGCGCCGTCCGAACCCGCCTGCTCCCAGCAGCGATCCGGCAGGGGCGCCGATGCCAGCGGATGCGCAAATGCATTTGGCTGAGCCTACGCCCGAGGTTTCGCCGCGACGCGATCAAAGCCGCATCAATACCGCGCTGACGTTCGATAGCTTCGTTACCGGCAAGGCCAACCAGCTGGCGCGCGCCGCCGCCATCCAGGTCGCCAATAATCCGGGCGTTTCCTACAATCCGCTGTTCTTTTACGGCGGCGTAGGACTCGGTAAAACGCATTTGATCCATGCCATCGGCAATCAGGTGCTGGCCGATCAGCCGAATGCAAAAATCCGCTACATTCACGCCGAACAGTACGTGCGCGACGTAGTGACCGCTTACCAGCGCAAAGGGTTTGATGATTTCAAGCGCTACTATCATTCGCTGGATTTGTTGCTGATTGACGATATCCAGTTCTTCGGTGGCAAGAGCCGGACCCAGGAAGAATTTTTCTACGCGTTCGAAGCACTGATTGCGGCAAAAAAGCAAATCATCATCACCAGTGACACCTATCCGAAAGAAATCACCGGCATGGATGACCGCCTGACTTCGCGCTTTGATTCCGGCCTGACAGTCGCCATCGAACCGCCGGAATTGGAGATGCGGGTCGCTATTCTGCTGAAAAAGGCGATTCAGGAAGGTGTCACGCTGTCGGACGATGTGGCATTTTTCGTCGCCAAGCATCTGCGCTCCAACGTACGCGAACTTGAAGGCGCATTGCGCAAGATCCTCGCGTATTCGCGCTTTCACGGCAAGGACATCACGATCGATGTGGTCAAGGAAGCGCTGAAGGATTTGCTATCGGTGCAAAACCGGCAGATTTCCGTAGAAAACATCCAGAAAACGGTAGCCGATTTCTTCAACATCAAGGTCGCCGACATGTATTCCAAGAAACGGCCGGCCAATATCGCCCGGCCGCGCCAGATTGCGATGTATTTGGCCAAGGAATTGACACAAAAAAGCTTGCCTGAAATCGGCGACCTGTTCGGCGGACGCGACCACACTACGGTTTTGCATGCAGTACGCAAAATCACGCTCGATCGCACCAAGAACCCGGAATGCAATCATGAATTGCATGTGCTTGAGCAAACGCTAAAAGGTTAATAAAGAAAGCAATATTTTTAATCAGGCATCCATATTGCTCCACCGCGCATTTCCAGCACAATTTATGGATAATGTACGGTTTGCTGCTACATTTTTAGCCAATCTTCGCAAGTGCGCTTGCCTGGCGCAAAAAATTTTTAATGAGTTTTAATCTATTTTATTAGCGTTTATACCGAACATGACATCAGAAGCCAACGGTACACGCAACCATGACACTCAAGGATACGACTATGCAATTGGTTAAGACTCACAGGGATGCGCTGCTGCGCCCCTTGCAGATCGTGAGCGGTATTGTCGAGCGCCGGCACACCTTGCCGATTCTGGCCAATATCCTTATTCGCAAGGATGGCGAAAAAGTTTCTTTACTGTCCACCGATATCGAAGTGCAAATCACCACCCACGCCCAGATCGGCGTCGACGCGGAAGTCGCGTCGACCACCGTCGCGGCACGCAAATTGCTCGATATCCTGCGGGCCCTGCCCGAATCCGGCGACGTTACTCTATCGCTGACGAACAAGCGCATGACGGTACAATCCGGAAAATCGCGCTTCGCGCTGCAAACGCTGGCCGCCGAGGAATTCCCTACGGTGGCGCAAGCCGAGCATTACAACGCCAAGTTGACGCTGCCGCAAAAGACCCTGAAGCACTTGTTCAACATGGTGCATTTCTCGATGGCGCAACAAGACATCCGTTATTACCTGAACGGCCTGTTGCTGGTGGTCGAGGGCAAGAACGTGATTGCGGTAACTACCGATGGCCATCGTCTGGCTTTCTGCCAAGTCGAAACTGAGCAAGATTTTCCGCGCCAGGAAGTCATCATTCCGCGCAAAACGATTCTGGAGCTGCAACGCCTGCTGGAAGAAAATGACGATCCGGTAGATGTCGAAATCGCCAGCAACCAAGTCAAACTCACTTTCGCTGACATCGAGCTGATTTCAAAACTGGTCGAGGGCAAATTTCCCGATTACAACCGGGTGGTGCCGAAAGGCTACAAGAACAGCTTCACCATTGATCGCGACATTCTGTTGCGCGCACTGCAGCGCGCCGCCATCATGACTTCCGACAAGTTCAAGGGTGTGCGCTGCATCGTCACCCCAGGCAGCCTGAAAATCAGTTCCACCAATGCCGACCAGGAAGAAGCGGTCGAAGAACTCGAAATCGATTACGGCGGAGACAACGTCGATATCGGCTTCAATGTTTCTTATCTGCTGGATGTGCTCAACAACCTGAAGTGCGAGCAAATCAGCATCGCGCTGGGAGACTCCAATTCCTCTGCGCTGATTTCGATTCCTGGCAATCCCGATTTTAAATATGTCGTGATGCCCATGCGAATTTGATGTCACAAAAGAAAAATTAGGGAGTATGTGAAATAACACCATTAATTCCGTATATATTTATTGCGGCATATAAATATACAGTTCGTAGTATATTTATATTCGAAGTGTGCACAGTAAAGCTGGTGTAGTGATCAGTAACCGTTTTTTCAGAAAGTAGCCCATGTCCGAGATTCAGAAAGACAACGTCAGTCAACCCGACAATAGTCAATACGGCGCTTCATCCATCCAAATCCTGGAAGGACTGGAAGCGGTGCGTAAACGCCCCGGCATGTACATTGGCGACACTTCTGACGGCACCGGCCTGCACCATTTGGTGTTTGAAGTGCTGGATAATTCGATTGACGAATCGCTGGCTGGCCATTGCACCGAAATCAATGTCACCATTCACACGGACAATTCGATTTCGATCACCGACAATGGCCGCGGCATCCCAACCGGCATCAAATGGGACGACAAGCACGAACCGAAGCGCAGCGCAGCCGAAATCGTCATGACAGAATTGCATGCCGGCGGCAAGTTCGATCAGAACTCTTATAAAGTTTCCGGCGGCCTGCACGGCGTCGGAGTGTCCTGCGTCAATGGCTTGTCCAAGCTGCTGAAACTGACCATTCGCCGCGATGGCAAAAAACACACAATGGAATTCGTGCGCGGCGTGATGCAAAACCGCGTCATCGAAATCCAAAACGGCGTTGCCATATCACCGATCCAGGTAGTTGGCGAGACCGACAAACGCGGCACCGAAGTCCATTTCTGGGCGGATGAAGAGATTTTCACGCATGTCGAGTTCCACTATGAAATCCTGGCCAAACGGATCCGCGAACTGTCCTTCCTGAACAACGGCGTCAAGATCAAGCTCAGCGACTTGCGCACCGGCAAGGAAGAACTGTTCGCGTTCGAAGGCGGCACGCGCGGTTTCGTCGAATACATCAACAAGAACAAAAGCGTATTGCATCCGACCGTATTCCAGGCCACCGGCGACAAAATGTCCGACCAAGGCACCAACATCAGCGTCGATGTTTCGATGCAATGGAATGATGCCTACAACGAACAGGTGCTGTGTTTCACCAACAATATTCCGCAGCGCGACGGCGGCAGCCATCTGACCGGTCTGCGCGCCGCGATGACCCGCGTCATAAACAAGTACATTGAAGAACACGAATACGCCAAAAAAGCGAAGGTCGAAATCAGCGGCGACGACATGCGCGAAGGCCTGACCTGCGTACTGTCAGTCAAGGTACCGGAACCGAAGTTCAGTTCGCAAACCAAAGACAAGCTGGTGTCCTCCGAAGTGCGCGGACCGGTCGAGGAAATCGTCGCCAAGACGCTAAGCGACTACCTGCAAGAACGGCCGAACGACGCCAAGATTATTTGTGGCAAGATCGTCGAAGCCGCGCGCGCACGCGACGCTGCCCGCAAGGCACGTGAACTGACGCGGCGCAAAGGCGTGATGGATGGTCTGGGTCTGTCTTCCAAATTGGCCGACTGCCAGGAAAAAGACCCGGCGCTGTGCGAGCTGTACATCGTCGAGGGCGACTCCGCAGGCGGTTCCGCCAAGCAAGGCCGCGACCGCAAGTTTCAAGCCATTTTGCCACTGCGCGGCAAGGTGCTGAATGTCGAAAAAGCCCGTTTTGAAAAGATGCTCTCGAGCGAACAGATCACCACCCTGATCGCCACCCTTGGAACGAGCATCGGCCCCGACGAATTCAACGCCGACAAACTGCGCTACCACCGCATCATCATCATGACCGATGCCGACGTCGACGGTGCCCATATCCGTACGCTGCTGCTGACGCTGTTCTACCGTCAGATGCCGGCCTTGGTCGAGCGTGGTCACATCTACATCGCACAACCACCGCTCTACAAGGTCAAGGCGGGGCGCGACGAGCGCTACCTGAAAGATGACGTCGAAGAAGCCAGCTACATGATGCAAGTCGCGCTAAACGGCGCGGCCCTCATCCCGAGCGAAGGTGCCGCCCCGATCAGCGGCGATGCGCTGGCCGAACTGGTACGTCAGTACAATCTCGCCAACACCATCATGCTGCGCCTGACTCGCGTCATCGACCGCGCCGCACTGACCGCCATCATGACCGGCGTGCTGCTCAATCTTGATACCTTGGCCGATGCCGAGCAATCCGCGCTCACGCTGACCGCTGCCATCAACGACCCTGCGGTCAAGGCGGTGGTCAAATCCGACGAACTGTCCGAGAAACACCTGCTGCGCATCGAACGCCTGTACCACGGCAACATCAAGGTCAGCGCGATCGACGCCGACTTCGTGCAAGGAGGCGATTACATGAGCTTGACCAATGCTGCGGCAACCTTCAAGGGACTGATCGGCGACGGTGCCTTCATCCGTCGGGGCGAAGGCGAAAAGGCCAAGGAATCAAGAGTCGGCGATTTTCATCAGGCAGTCAACTGGCTGCGCGACGAAGCAGAACGCGGTGTCTCCAAGCAGCGCTACAAAGGCTTGGGCGAGATGAACCCTTCGCAGTTATGGGAAACCACGATGGATCCAACCGTCCGCCGCCTGCTCAAAGTGCAAATCGAAGACGCAATCGCCGCCGATCAAATTTTCACCACACTGATGGGCGATGACGTAGAGCCACGACGCGCATTTATTGAAAACAATGCAATGCACGCAGGAAATATTGATATTTAATTTTTGTCGGTTGTCACGGAAAGTGAAATCTGTGTCAAGTTAGTGAAAAAGTAGTGTCACAGATATTGAAATAATCGTAAAAATTGAAAAAGCCAACCGGTTCGGTTGGCTTTTTGATTTAATGGTTGAAACAATGAGGGTGGCACAATTTTTTCTGCGACTTGCGGCCCTGAAACCCGTTGGTAAAAAATTGTAGAT
>Ga0366804_1007_pt1 | contig 54851 bp, 53 predicted proteins | sample BONcelN113001F15_FD_207035 | JGI IMG/M metagenome (GOLD analysis project Ga0366804, IMG submission 207035) | Enriched cells from coal bed in the Powder River Basin, Montana, United States - BONCAT cells N11 rep3 HSBNCT.N11.300.1.F15 ...
TGGGCTGGGTGCAGGGCGGCGGCAATCCGGTCGGCATGTTGGCCGAGATGCTGGCGGCCGGCATGAATGCCAATCTCGGCGCACGCGACCAGATGCCGCTGGAAGTCGAGCGGCAAGTATTGCGCTGGGTGCGCGAGCTGTTCGGCTTCCCGGATACGGCCACCGGCCTGTTTGTCACCGGCAGTTCGATGGCGAACCTGATGAGCGTGCTGGTGGCGCGCACCGCTGCGCTCGGGCTGGAAGTGCGGCAGACGGGACTGTCCGCGAGCGGCCGCCAGCTGACTGCCTATACTTCGGCCGGCGCCCACGGTTGTGTGGCGCAGGCAATCGATTTGTCTGGGTTGGGGTTTGACTCATTGCGGGTGATTCCGATGAATGCCCGGCATCAGATGGATCTGGCGGCGCTGCAGAGCGCGATCGCCGCCGATCGGAAGCAGGGTTTTACGCCGTTCTTCGTGGCCGGCTCGGCCGGTACCGTCAACCACGGCGCAATCGATGACTTGACCGCGCTGGCCGACATCGCGGTCAGGGAAAAGTTGTGGCTCCACATCGACGGCGCTTACGGCGCGCTGGGGATGTTATCAAGCGAGATCGCGCCGCGACTGAAAGGCATAGAGCGCGCCGACAGCATTGCTTTCGATTTCCATAAGTGGATGCAGGTGCCTTACGACGCCGGCTTCTTTCTGGTGCGCGACGGCACTTTGCATCACGATGCTTTCGCTTCGCCGGCCGCATATTTGCGGCGCGAATCGCGCGGCCTGGCAGCCGGTTCCCCGTGGCCTTGCGATTTCGGTCCCGACCTGTCGCGCGGTTTCCGGGCCCTGAAAACCTGGTTTACGATCAAGGTCTACGGCGCTGAAAAGCTCGGGCGGATGATTGCCGGCACCTGTGCGCTGGCGCAATACCTGGAACGCAAGATCGCATCCGAGCCGAAGCTGGAGTTGTTGTCGCCGGCTTCGCTCAATATCGTCTGTTTCCGCTATCGCAGCGCCGATAGCGACCGCGTCAACGCCGATCTGATCGCCGATCTGCATGAATCAGGGATCGCCGCCCCGTCGGCCACTACGGTCAACGGTTGTCTGGCGGTACGGGTGGCCGTGGTCAACCATCGCACCGAAACTCGCGATATCGACGCTCTGTTTGACGCTGTGATCAGGCTGGGAGATGCGGCAAGCACGTGAAAAGAGCGCCGTATGCAAAAAATCCAGAGTGTACGGACTTCAGAGCAGGCTAAACAGGCAACACACCGGCCATCGAAGACTCGAGGTCCGGTGTGTCCGGTTGTATGTCTACCAATGGCATGGTTCAGAGATCAGAAGAGGGAGAGCCTTTAACGTAGAAGCCGCAACAATGCTATTGCTTCTTCATCATTTCCTCTTTCTTCATCATGCAGTCTTTCCGCATCATTTCGTCTGTTTCCATTGTGCAGTCCTTGCCCATCATGTCGTTCTTATTCATCATGCGGTCTTGTTGCATCATGTTATCTTTTTGCATCATGCGGGGCCCGGGCTGCGCGCAGCCTACCAGTACACCCAAGGAGATGCTCAGTACTGCAATAAGCTTGTTCATATTTTTTCCTCAAATTAGGTGGTACAGATCAGTGGCGCTGTATTGCGCACCTTAATTTAATTAAATTCGATGAATAGCTTTTTGTGATGGCGCAAATACCTGCCACAAAGCCGGGTGCGCAGTAATGTGCTGATGAGGGAAATGCGTCGGCATGAGCATCGTCATGCCGGCCACTAGAACAAGGCATTCTGGCAGGGGATCATCCAGCCAGTTTGTGTGTGCCTTGCCCTAGATTGAGAGGGTGCGGAAAGCTGCCGTTTCAGGATTAGTCCGGCGTTTTCAGAAAGCGCAACAAACCTTGCAGGCAATAGGCGACGGTTTGCTCGCGTATCGTGTGGCGGTCGCCGCTGAAAACCTTGCGTTCGGTCACAACACGTTTGCCCATCGCCCAGCCGAAGCAGACGGTACCGACCGGCTTGCCCGGCACTGCGCCGGTGGGGCCGGCAATTCCGGTAGTGGCGATGGCGACATGCGCGTCGCTGTGCGCCAGCGCACCTTGCGCCATCGCAGCGGCAATTTCTTCGCTGACTGCGCCGTGTTGCGCTATCAGCACCGCCGACACATCGAGAATTTCGGTCTTGGAATCGTTCGAATAGGTGATGAAACCGCAATCGAACCACTCCGAGCAGCCGGCAATTTCAGTGATCGCTTGCGCCACGCCGCCGCCGGTGCAGGATTCGGCAGTCGCTACCAGCAAGCCTTTCTGTTTCAGTGTTTGTCCGACGTCTGCGGCTAATTTGATGATGTCTTCCATTTTATTCTCCTCCTGGTTACCAACTTGTTGCACATTTTTTAACTATTGCAAATATTACGTTGCGCGCCACAGCGCGAACACCAGCAAGGTGTAAAAAGCCGCCATGATGTCATCCCACATTACCCCAAAGCCGCCTTTGATGTGACGGTCGAAATAGCGAATCGGTGGAGGCTTAACCATATCAAAAAAACGGAACCAGATAAATGCCCAGCATTGCGTCGTGAAGTCGGCCGGCATGATGAATACCAGCACCAGCCAGAACGCGATGATTTCATCCCATACCATGCTGCCGTGATCAGGTGCGCCGAGATTGCGGCCGGTGATCTCGCAGACCCAGACTCCGATTGCGAAACCCACCACGATGATGACGGCCCAGTTGAGCGGGGTGAATAGTTCCGGCCAGCGCAAGCTCAGCACTGCAAACAACAGCCAGCCGTACAGCGTGCCGGAAGTGCCCGGCATGATCGGCGACAAGCCGCTGCCGAAGCCTTGCGCTACCAGATGCGCCGGATGGGCCAGCATGAAGCGGGCAGTGGGCTTGATCGGCAGGGGGTTGCGCTTGGGCTCGGAGGGTGTCATGGAGAAGAGAAGTGATCGAAGGAAGAAAATTGCAGATCAAGCGTCGCGCCGTTGGCGTCGACCAAGCGCAGGCCGCAGGCAGCCGGCTCGATGCTGCCGATGCTCGTGACCGCAGTGCCGGCGGCTTGTGCCGCTGCCAGTACCGCAGATCGTTGTGCAGGGGCGGCGGTGAAGCAGAGTTCGTAATCGTCGCCGCCGGCCAGCGCAAACTCGCGCTGCCGCGCTTGCGGCTGTCGTGCCAGCACAGCGCCCAAAGGCAGTGCGTCAAGGTTGACCAGCGCGCCGCATTTGGAGCGTTGCAAAATATGGCCGAGATCGCCGATCAGGCCGTCCGAGAGGTCGATGGCGGCATGTGCAATGCCGCGCAATGCTTGCCCGAGCGCCACGCGCGGCGTCGGGGCATGCAGCCGTACCGCAGCGGCAGCGAGGCTGGCGTGATCGAGCGCGACTTCCTGTCGCAAGCCGGCCAGCGCCAGGCGCGCATCGCCCAGCGTGCCGGAGATCCAGATGTCGTCGCCGACCTGTGCCGCATCGCGCCGCAATGCGTGCCCGACTGGAATCTCGCCGAAAATCGTGATGCAGATATTCCGCGGTCCTTTGGTCGTGTCGCCGCCGATCAGCGCGCAATCGTGCGCATCGGCGAGCGCAAACAATCCTTCGGCAAACCCTGCCAGCCACGCGCAATCGGCCTGCGGCAAGGAAAACGCCAGCGTAAAGCCGAGCGGTCGCGCGCCCATTGCCGCCAAGTCCGACAGATTGACGGCCAGACATTTGTGGCCGAGCTGCCGCGGATCGGCATCGGGGAAAAAATGCCGGCCTTCGACCAGCATGTCGCTGGAAATTGCCATCGCCATGCCCGGCGTCAGGCGGAGCAATGCACAATCGTCGCCGATTCCCAATGCCACTTGCGGGTGGCCGGGTTGGGGACGGGTGAAGTAGCGGGCAATCAGGTCGAATTCGGAAAGCATGCGGTGATTGTACCGAACCGGAGACAAAAGGCGGGCAAAAAGAAAATCCCGGAAATCGGGGTTTCTGCACGGAATGCCAAAACTACAGCCCCGGATGCTTGAATATACTATTCAGTGTATTTTTTAATGCCGCATATTATTGCTGCGGAAATGCATATGTTTTTACATATACCCCCTATGTTATTTTTGATCGTGTAATTTTTTCGGGCAATCTGGTCAGTGTTGCAATCAGTGCGGAATAGAGGCTATTCGCGCATTTTTGATGCCGCGCATGCAATCCGCCGGCGGATTGCAGTGCGATAACTCCGGTCCGCGCGGTCGGATCAGTATCCGTGTCAGAAGGGCGTGCCATCGCCGCAAGCAGCGATGGCAGGGCAGCTTGTCTTACAGTGCGACCATCTCGAAATCGGCCTTGGCCACGCCGCAGTCCGGGCATTCCCAGTCGGCCGGGATGTCGTCCCATTTGGTGCCGGCGGCAATGCCGTCTTCCGGCATGCCGATCGATTCGTCGTAGATGAAGCCGCACACGATGCATTGATAAGTTTTCATATTGTTCCTTTAAGTAATCCGGTATTGGTGTGAGGCGAAAGGCGCCGTCAAGAATTATTGGGCTGCGTTGAAAGCGTCCAGCACCGACTGGTAGTGGTTGGCGTGACGTTCTTCCACCTTGGCCAGCGCGGCAAACCGCTTGGCGGCGATTTCCAGCGTGCGCTTGAAGTTTTCCGCGTGCTCCTGCGATTCGGCGATCTGCTGGTCGTATTCGGCCACGGCCGCCTGGTTGCCTTCTTCCACCGCCAGATGGCGGAATTTCGGATACATTTCGGTGTATTCGTAGGTCTCCCCTTCGATTGCGATTTCCAGCGCCTTGGCCGGAGTCATCTGCGCTTTCGGATACAGCAGGTCGAGATGGCCGAAGGCGTGCATGACTTCTTGTTCGGCGGTTGCTTCGAATGCCTGCGCCACCTCTTCGGCACCGGCTGCACGTGCCAATTTGGCGAAATAGCGGTATTTGATATGCGCCATCGATTCGCCGGCGAATGCGGATTCGAGATTGCCGATGGTGACGGACTTGATGTTGGATTCCTGATTTGCCATGATGTGCTCCAATGTGATGGACAGAACGATTTGTTTAATGCAATCGGTATGGAATGGATGATAGATAAACATAATCGATTGGTAAAATTGATTATATTTATCAATTCGATAGTTTTTTATGTTGATGTGGAAATGCGTACGCGCATTTGGCGCTGCCGATATATGCGTAAAGCGCATAACACACGTACAAATACGTATAAAGTCTGAACGTGTGCTCTGCTAAAATTGTCAGCTTTCGGTAAGCATTAAAAAAACAGAGAGGCCGCAGAGCATGGAATCGACATCGGACCAAAAAGAGCAGCGACGCCAGGAGTTGCGTCAGGCTGCACTCGAATATCATGAATTTCCGATCCCGGGCAAGATCAGCGTCACACCGACCAAGCAGCTGTCCAATCAGCGCGATCTGGCTCTGGCGTATTCCCCTGGAGTAGCCTCGCCGTGCGAAGAAATCGTTGCCGATCCGGCGAACGTCTTCAAGTACACTTCACGCGGCAATCTGGTCGCTGTCATCACCAACGGCACCGCAGTGCTCGGCCTGGGCAATATTGGCCCGCTGGCCTCCAAGCCGGTAATGGAAGGCAAGGGCGTTCTGTTCAAAAAATTCGCCGGTATTGATGTTTTCGACATAGAAATCAATGAGCTCGATCCGGACAAACTGGTCGATATCATTGCCTCGCTGGAGCCGACTTTCGGCGGCATCAATCTGGAAGACATCAAGGCGCCGGAGTGTTTTTATATCGAGCGCAAGTTGCGCGAACGGATGAAAATCCCGGTTTTTCACGACGATCAACATGGCACCGCGATCATCGTCGGCGCTGCAATCCTGAACGGCTTGAAAGTAGTCGGCAAAGACATCAAGCAAGCAAAACTGGTGGTGTCCGGTGCGGGCGCTGCGGCCTTGGCTTGTCTGGACCTGATTGTCGATCTCGGTTTCCCGATTGAAAATATTTTCGTAACCGACCTGGCCGGCGTAGTGTACGAGGGCCGGGTTGAACTGATGGATCCGGACAAGGCCCGTTTTGCCCAGCCCACCAGCGCGCGTACCTTGGCCGAAGTGATGCCGGGCGCAGACATTTTCCTCGGATTGTCCGCCGGCGGCGTACTGAAGCCGGAAATGCTGGTCGGCATGGCAGCCAATCCGCTGGTGCTGGCGCTGGCCAATCCGACACCGGAAATTCTGCCGGAAGAAGCCAAGGCGGTGCGTCCCGATGCAATCCTCGCCACCGGCCGCTCCGACTATCCGAACCAGGTCAATAACGTATTGTGCTTTCCGTACATTTTCCGCGGCGCGCTCGATTGCGGGGCGACTACCATCACGCGCTCGATGGAGATCGCGGTGGTGCATGCGATTGCTGCATTGGCGCAAGCCGAGCAATCGGATGTGGTGGCCACTACGTACGGCATCCACAATCTGTCGTTCGGCCCCGAATATCTGATTCCGATGCCGTTCGATCCGCGTCTGATGATGAAAATCGCGCCGGCCGTGGCGCAAGCGGCAGCCGACTCCGGCGTGGCTGCGCGGCCGATTCAGGACATGCAAGCGTATGCCGATCGCCTGCAGCAATTCGTTTATCGCAGCGGCACCTTCATGAAGCCGCTGTTCCAGATTGCGAAAAAAGCCCCGTCGGGCAGAAAACGCATCGTTTTTGCCGAGGGTGAAGAAGAGCGCGTACTGCGCGCGGTGCAGATCATCGTCGATGAAAAGCTGGCCAAGCCGATTCTGGTCGGCCGGCCATCGGTATTGTCGCAACGGATCGAGAAATTCGGCTTGCGTCTGAAGCTGGACGCGGATTTCGAAGTCATCAATCCCAACTTTGACGAGCGCTATCGCGATTACTGGCAAACCTTTCATCAGATGTCGAAGCGCAAGGGTGTTACCGAGCAGTACGCAAAGCTCGAAATGCGCCGCCGCCATACGCTGATCGGTGCAATGATGATCCATAAGGGGGATGCCGATGGCATGATTTGCGGCACTTATGGCAACACCAATTTGCATTTGAATTACATCGATCAGATTCTAGGCAAGCGCGAAGGCGTCAATGTGTATGCTGCAATGAACTGCCTGATCCTGCCAAACCGGCAGGTGGTGCTGGTCGATACGCATGTCAACGAAAATCCGAATGCAGAGCAAGTGGCGGAAATCACCATCATGGCTGCGGAAGAGATGCAGCGTTTCGGTCTGCAGCCGCGCGCTGCGCTGCTGTCGCATTCGAATTTCGGCTCCAGCAACAGCGAGTCGGCGCAAAAAATGCGGGCCGCGCTGGCCATCATTCAAAAGAATGCGCCTGAACTGGAAATCGACGGTGAAATGCATGGCGATACAGCGCTTGATTCGGCCTTGCGCAAATCGATAATGCCGGATTCGCCTTTGACCGGCGACGCCAATTTGCTGGTTATGCCCAATATCGATGCCGCCAACATTGCCTACAATCTGCTCAAGACCGCGTCCGGCAATGGCGTTGCGATCGGGCCGATCCTGCTCGGTTGCGCGAAGCCGGTGCATATCCTGACGCCGTCAGCCACGGTGCGCCGGATTGTCAACATGACCGCCTTGTGCGTAGTCGATGCGATAGCCGAGCGTTAAAACCGAACGGATCGCGTAATGAAAAAATGCCGTGTCTCGATTAAGAGAAACGGCATTTTTTATCGCCTCGACGATGCGCGGCTACGGTTCTCAGTGCGCCTCGGACTTGGCCGGGTAAATCCGTATCGGTTTGGGCGCGATATCCTGGGTCACGCGGAGATTCTCCCTTCTGATCAAATCTTCGAGCGTGATCCCATCGAGTACCGCCAGGTAAGCCGCCGTTGCCGCATGCAGCACCCCTTTTAGCCTGCAATCGGAAGAATAACCGCACGCGACATTGTCGGGCGAAAAACACTCTGCCATGAAAAAATCGGTTTCGGTATTGCGTACTACTTCACCGATATTGATATCCGCAGGTTCCCTGTTCAGACGCAGTCCGCCGTTGCGCCCGCGCACGGTTTCCACCATGCCGGTCAAGCCTAATTGATGCACCACTTTCATCAAGTGATTCTTGGATATGTCGTGAATGCTGGCGATATCCTGAATCGTCACCAGCTTATCCCGGTTCAACCCCAAGTGCATCAGAGTGCGTAACGTGTAATCGGTATAAGCAGTTAATCTCATCGCTGGGTCCAGGCCGGTTAAAGAGTGATGCCGTATATATTGTTTAATGCGGTATTTATTATATATCTTATAGCGCTCCCAGCTGAAAAAGCGTGTGTGCGCTGCTTGTTGGCAATGATGTCATTTTGTTACAGGCATCCGATTCAAGCGAAGCCCACTGAAATTGATCTATGTTAATTCTTCTCATTAAAGATGCATGTAAATTGCATCTATTAAAAAATACATATAAAATACATCTTATCAGCTGACTGACCGATTTTTTTTCAACTCCGCATCTTTTCAATCATTTTTTAACTTAACCGAAGAAGGATATTTGCCATGCACGCAACGCGCAAACTCTGGACTTGGCTGGCCATAATCTGTGTTCTTTCCTTTGCCGTATTAGGCTGGGTTGGATCCGAGATTTACGTTAAGGCCCCGCCAATCCCCAACCAGGTCGTCAGTACTACCGGCGATGGTGTTTTTTCAGAAGGACAGGTACAGCGCGGGCAAAAAGCATGGCTTTCTGCGGGCGGTCAGCAATTGGGATCGGTGTGGGGGCATGGCAGTTATTTGGCGCCGGACTGGTCTGCCGACTGGCTGCATCGGGAAGCGCTGGCATTGCGTGAAGTATGGGCGCAGCGTGATTTCGGCAAAACATTCGAGCAACTCGACGTCGGGCAGCAAGGGCAGCTCAACGGGCTGTTGAAAGTCGAGATGCGGCGCAATACCTACAATGCGCAAAACGGCGTGATTACGCTCTCGCCGGAACGTGCGGCAGCGGTGCAACAAGTTGCGAAGCACTATGCCGGCTTGTTTGGCGACGACAAGTCGCTGGATGCGTTGCGTGAACAATACGCAATGAATCCGGGCTCGCTGCAAGATCCGGCTGACCGACAAGCATTGACCGCATTCTTTTTCTGGAGCGCCTGGTCTGCCGCTACCGATCGTCCCGGCGAAACGGATCTGAGTTACACCAGCAATTGGCCGCACGAACCGCTGGTGGCCAATACGCCGACCGCCGGTACCGGCATCTGGTCGATTGCCAGCGTGATATTGATGATTGCTGCGATTGCAGGGATGATTTTCTATCATTCGACCAGCAAGGAAGAAGGCGATCCTACTCCGCCCAAGACCGACCCGCTGTTCGATCTGAAGCCTACGCCATCGATGCAGGCCACCAAGAAGTATTTCTTCGTAGTGATCGGTTTGATTCTGGCGCAGGTCGGCATGGGCGTGATCACCGCGCATTATGCGGTCGAAGGCACCAGCTTTTTCGGTTATCCGTTAGGTGAAATTCTGCCTTTCATTGTCAGTCGCACCATCCATACCCAGTTCGCGGTATTGTGGATTGCCACTGCCTGGCTGGCTACCGGTCTGTATATTGCGCCGGCGATCTCAGGACATGAACCGAAATACCAGAAACTGGGTGTCAATGTGTTGTTCTATGCATTGCTATTCATCGTGGTCGGTTCTACCGTATCCGGCTGGATCGGCACCTTGCAGCATCTGGGAACCGATTTCGGCTTCTGGGTCGGCAATCAGGGCCTCGAATTCACCAGCATGGGCCGCGTCTGGCAAATCCTGCTGTTCATCGGCTTGCTGTTCTGGGTCTTGTTGCTGGGTCGCGGCTTGCTGCCGGCTCTGAAAAAACCGTCCGAGAGCCGGGGCTTGATCGCGATGGTATTCCTGGCGGCGTTGTGCATCGGCGGTTTTTATGCGACTTCGCTGGTATGGGGTCAGAACACGCATTACTCGATCGTCGAGTACTGGCGCTGGTGGTTGGTCCATCTGTGGGTAGAAGGCTTCTTTGAAGTGTTCGCCACTGCTGTCATCGCACTGTTGTTCACACGTCTCGGACTGATTCATGCTGCGACTGCAAATACTGCGATCGTGCTGGAAACCATCGTGTTCCTGTTCGCCGGCATTCTGGGTACGCTGCATCATCTGTACTTTACCGGCACGCCGACTTCGGTGATCGCTATCGGTTCGATGTTCTCTGCACTGGAAGTGGTACCGCTGGCAATGATAGGCGTGGAAGCATATCGCAACTATCAGCGCTCCAAGGCTGCGCCCTGGGTACAGACTTACAAATGGCCGATCCTGTGCTTTATCGCGGTGGGCTTCTGGAATGTAATCGGTGCCGGTTTGCTGGGTTTCTCGGTCAATACGCCAATCGCACTGTATTACATGCAAGGTATGAACCTGACCGCCGCACACGGCCATGCCGCATTGTTCGGCGTCTATGGGATGCTGGGGATCGGCTTGCTGCTGTTCTGCCTGCGTGGCATGTCGGATCGTGCCGCCTGGTCTGACAAGCTATTGCAGCCGATGTTTTGGTTGCTCAATATCGGTCTTGGCATGATGGTGTTCATCTCGCTGCTGCCAGCCGGCATTTATCAAGCATGGGCCAGCATCACCCAAGGCGTGTGGTATGCACGTTCGGCTGAAGTCGTGCATTCACATCTGATGGAAACCTTTGTCTGGATGCGTGTGCCTGGCGATATCGTGTTTTCGATCGGGGTGTTCTTCCTGGTGGCCTTTGCATGGCGCTTGGTTGCCAAAGCCACTCCGTCCAAAGAGCAGGCGTTGTCGACAGTACGTCCGATCAAAAACTGATCTTACCTAGCCGGAACAGGCGGCTTTGCCAGCCTGTTCCGCTATTTTTATCCATTGTTTTTACATAAGGAGTTTCATCATGGCCCACGATTGCTCACATCCAACCACGGCTGCAGGCACTTATCCATTCGATGCACGCGGCGTCGCCAAGCGTTTTCGGCATGCAGCGATTTTTGGCGCGCTGGAAGCCTTGCAACCAGGCGAAACCATGCGCTTTTGCAACGACCATGATCCATTGCCGCTTTTGGCGCAAATCAATGGCCACTATGGCGCAGCGGTCCAGATTGCCTATGTCTCGCGCGAACCGGGTGAAATCGTCATTGATTTTCAGGTGGTCGGATAATTTTCAATTTGATGGTATTTGAAATGGGCGCCGCTTGACTGCTATAGTGGGTTTGATTTACGTTAATGCGTAGCCAGAGCATGGCGCAATTGCTCACCCAATGCGCCTGCATAATCGAAGTCATCATAGGGAAGATCAGAATATGTTCAAGACGATACTTGTGCCAACGGATGGCTCACCCTTGTCCGACAAGGCCATCAATGCAGCGATCGAATTTGCACAGTCCAATGGTGGGAAAATTGTCGGTTTATCGGTAGCCGAGCCTTATCCATACGCGCCGCTGACCGATGGCTCGGTGACGGTGGACGCCAATAATTATGAAGAAAAAATGCGCGAAATGGCGCAATTGCACGTTCAGAAAATAGCCAATGCCGCACAGGCGGCGAATGTTCCGTGCGAAACCTGCGTACGGCAATCGTTCCGCCCGCATGAAGAAATCATCAGCGTTGCCATCAATAACCATTGCGACATCATTTTCATGGCATCGCATGGACGCAAAGGCTTGAGCAAATTGTTTGTCGGCAGCGAAACCCAAAAAGTGCTCGCGCATTCGAATATCCCGGTTCTGGTGTTCCGCCAGGATTGATCGAGTTCATATCCAAAGCCCTGCCAGGCAGGGCTTGCAACTTCGCGTCCTGCTGCATATCCTTCCTGCGCACTTCTGCACCTCTTCGCGCAGCACTTTCCCCGCCATCGTTTTCCCGCAGTCGGTAAAACCGAGACTGGAGATTTTCCCCATGAGTTACCTTGCCATCAAACATCTTCATATCACTTGCGCGGCACTCAGCGGTAGCCTGTTCTTGTTGCGCGGATTCTGGATGCTGCAGGGCTCGCCCGTTCTGCAGCGGCGCTGGGTCAGAATTGCGCCGCATGTCATCGACACCTTGCTGCTCACCAGTGCGTTGATCATGGTGTTCTGGAGCGGTCAGTATCCGTTCGTGCAGAACTGGCTGACAGCCAAGGTCATCGCATTAATTGTCTATATCGGATTGGGTACCATTGCGTTAAAGCGCGGCAAAACCAAGACAGTGCGGGTGACCGCCTTCATCAGCGCATTACTGGTATTTGCGTATATCGTGGGCGTCGCAGTAACCCGGCAGGCAACGATTGTCGGGTAATGTCGCAGCGTTTTGCCGATTCATTCGCCGGCCGGTTACGGTAAAAATTCCTTGTTGTGTCTGATGCAGGGAGGGCGATTATTGCGCTATTGATTGAGGAAAAATGTCGGCATGGCAGAAAATTATCCCGAATCAAGAGATTCATAAAAATCCTTCAATCCGGTTTACCTATCTGCATTTAGTCATTATTCTTCTTTAAACCACAATATGTTGTGTTTAAGGAGGCGCGATGGCGACAAAGACGGTAGCACAAGCAATTTCATTTCTGACTCAGGTCATCAAGCGCGACGGCAGCGTAAAACCGTTCGATTCCGGCAAAATCGCATCTGCATTGTTGCGCGCCGGGCAAGCCAGCGGCGAATTCGGCAGCGCCGAGGCCGAGCGCCTGACGCAGCAGGCGGTACTGCAAAAGATTGCGCCGAATCGCGCCATACCGCATGTCGAGCAGATTCAGGATGCGGTGGAAACCGTGCTGTTTGACGCCGGTCATCGCAACACGCTACGTGCCTACATCGTCTACCGCGAGCAGCATAGCAGCTTGCGCACCGACCGCCAGACGCTGGTCGATGTCGAGAGTTCGATCAATGAATACCTGCAGCAGCGCGATTGGCGCGTCAATGCCAACGCCAATCAGGGTTATTCGCTGGGCGGCCTGATCCTGAACGTGTCGGGCAAGGTGATTGCCAATTACTGGCTCAGCCATGTCTATCCGCCGGCGGTGGGCGACGCGCATCGCAATGCCGACCTGCACATCCACGATCTGGACATGCTGGCCGGCTACTGCGCCGGCTGGTCGCTGCGCACTTTGCTGAACGAAGGCTTGAACGGGGTACCGGGTAAGGTCGAATCGGGGCCGCCAAAACATCTGTCGAGCGCGGTCGGGCAAATCGTCAATTTCCTCGGCACGTTGCAAAATGAATGGGCCGGCGCGCAGGCATTCAGTTCGTTCGATACCTATATGGCGCCGTATGTGCGCAACGATAAACTCGATTACGCCAGCGTCAAGCAATCTATCCAGGAGCTGATTTACAACCTGAACGTGCCGTCGCGCTGGGGCACCCAGACTCCGTTTACCAACCTGACTTTCGACTGGGTCTGCCCGGAGGACTTGCGCGTCCAGGTGCCGCTGATCGGCGGCGTCGAGATGCCGTTCGCGTACTGCGATCTGCAGCTCGAAATGGATATGATCAACCGCGCCTACATCGAAGTCATGATGGCCGGCGACGCCAAAGGGCGGGTGTTTACGTTCCCGATCCCGACTTACAACATCACGCCGGATTTCGACTGGGACAGTCCAAACGCCAATCTGCTGTTCGAGATGACCGCCCGCTACGGCTTGCCTTACTTCCAGAATTTCATCAATTCGGAGCTGAAGCCGAGCATGATCCGCTCGATGTGCTGCCGCCTGCAGCTGGACTTGCGCGAATTGCTCAAGCGCGGCAACGGCCTGTTCGGCTCGGCCGAACAAACCGGCTCGCTCGGCGTGGTGACGATCAATTGCGCCCGCCTGGGTTATCTGTGCAAGGGCGATGAAGCAGCGCTGCTGCAGCGCATCGATGGATTGCTGGAACTCGGCAAGACCAGCCTGGAAATCAAGCGCAAGGTGATCCAGCGCTATATGGACAATGGCTTGTTCCCGTATACCAAACGCTATCTGGGCACCTTGCGCAATCATTTTTCCACGCTCGGCGTCAATGGCATCAACGAAATGATCCGCAATTTCAGCGATGGCGCACACGACATCAGCAGCGAATGGGGCCATGCGTTCGCGCTGCGCCTGCTCGACCATGTACGGGCCCGGATACTGGAGTTTCAGGAGCAAACCGGAAATATGTACAACCTGGAAGCGACTCCGGCCGAAGGCACCACCTACCGCTTCGCCAAGGAAGACCGCAAGCGTTGGCCTGCCATCCTGCAGGCCGGCACCGACGACATGCCGTATTACACCAATTCGTCGCAACTGCCAGTCGGCTTCACCGACGATCCGTTCGAGGCGATGGAGCGGCAGGATGCGCTGCAGCGCAAATATACCGGCGGCACCGTGCTGCATCTATACATGACCGAGCCGCTGTCGAGTGCGAACGCTTGCCGCACGCTGGTGAAGCGTGCGCTGAGCCGGTTCTCGATGCCGTACATCACCGTCACCCCGACTTTTTCGATCTGCCCGAAACATGGCTATCTGGCCGGCAGTCACGCGTTTTGCCCGAAATGCGATGCGGACATCATTGCGAGAAAGCAATCTCTGGCGGCCTGAATCATGTGCTACATAAGCATACTGCCATAAGTAAAGTTACATTGCGCAGTAAAAATATGCGGAAAATAGCATATTTTTAAAATTTAATTGGGAGTATTTTAATCGTGGCACATATTAACGAAACTGTTTTAACCCACCAGGAGCATTACCATGACCGATCTTAGTAATCAAATTTTTCTTGCCAGCCCTGCAATCACGCTCACCGACGCCGAGCGTCAACCGTGTGAAATCTGGACCCGCGTGATGGGCTATCACCGGCCGGTATCGTCGTTCAACATCGGCAAGAAAGGCGAGTTTCATGAGCGCACCTACTTCACTGAAGACTGTGTCCGGCTTGACCAGTAAGCGATCGCTGAAAGTGGGCGGCATAACGCCGTTCACTGCCACCGATTACCCGGGCAAACTGGCGGCGGTGGTGTTCGTGCAGGGTTGCCCGTGGCGCTGCGGTTATTGCCATAACCCGCATTTGCAACCGCGCCTGAGCGAGAGTTCGCTCGCGTGGCAGCAGGTGCTGGATTTGCTGCAGCGGCGGGTCGGGTTGATCGATGCGGTGGTATTCAGCGGCGGTGAACCGACCATCGATGCGGCGCTGGCGGACGCCATCTGCGCGGTGCGCGAACTGGGATTCGATGTCGGACTGCACAGCGCCGGCACCTACCCGAAACGGCTGGCGGAAATCCTGCCGTTGCTGGATTGGGTCGGGCTCGACATCAAGGCCTCGTTTGCGCAGTACGACCGGATCACGCAGATCACCGGCAGCGGCCACCAGGCAAGGGCTGCGGCCGAAGCGGTCTTGGCCAGCGGCGTCGATTACGAGTTTCGCACCACCATCCATCCGGCCCTGCTGCCGGAAGCCGAGGTGCTGGCACTGGCGCAGAGCCTGGCGCAAATGGGCGCGCAGAAGTATGTGTTGCAGGTGTTTCGTGCGCAGGGCAGTCAGGACGATGCGCTGGCTGCGGCTGCAATGGCCGGCTATCCGAGCGATACGCTGGTGCGTCGGGTGGCGCAACTGTTTGCGCACTTCAGCGTGCGACGCAGTTAGGTTTGCGGTTTCAGATCGGCCATCACGCGGGCGATCACGGCTTCGGCTTGCTGTGGATCGAAATCTTCATGCAGGCGCTTCTTGACGCCGTACTGTTGCAACTGGTGATAGCTGTTTGGCACAATGTTATGCCGCGACAGGCAATTCTTGGTGCAGGCCAGCGCACAGCCGTCGAGGGCGATGATGTGCCGCCCCGATTGTGCAATCTTCAGCAGATACGGTACATCGCCGCCGATTCCGGCGATGCAGGACATTTCGGCTACGCCGCGCCGGTCGAGTTGCAGGGCGACGTGGTTGGTAAGTTGCGCGGCGCTCGAACAGCCGGAGCAAGAGTAGACCAGCGGTAAATCGGCATTTTTCGCGGCATCTTTCGCACTCATGAGACGCACTCTTTCCTTTCAGGTATTTCAACAACCTTCGCAGCTATCGTTATCCATTCGGGCTTACGCACAACCTGGTGGCCCGTTAACACAAGCCGGAGCCCCTGCATCGGATCGCAGGCACAGTGGCTTGCATTACGGCGTCGTCATGCTTTGAGCTTGTCCTTCATCCGCGCCAGCATGTTGTCGGGCGAAAGTTGCGCCAGATGGAAAACCGGTAATTCGATCGCATCGATGGTATTTTTTACCAGCAAGCCCAGCTCGGTGTCGCCTTCCATCGAAAGCCGTCGGCTGAAGAACAAGGTGTCGGGGTCTTCGTGGCGTTGCGCCAGCAACAGAAAATCGTGCGCGCTAGCGCTGATGGTCAGGTCGGCCTGGTCCATGTTGCGGCAAGCGGTAAAACTTTTCTGGGTCCACTGAAAGTCGAACGACAATTGTGCATCGCTGATCGTGATGCGCAGTTTTTTATCGGCGAGCGATGCGCGCACATCGTCCGGCAGGTTTTTCAGCAGTGCCAGGTTCAGTGCGGTGACAAACAACAGCGAACCCGGATATGCAGGCAACAGCGACAGCAATTTGCCCACCTGTTTCGGTATCACATAACGACTTTTATTCATGAGTATTTCCTCGGTTTTTATACTACGTAGAGCAATACGGCAAAGTAATGGCAGATGCTGCCGCCCAGAACAAACAAGTGCCAGATACCATGCCCATGACGCATTTTTTGATCGTTAACATAAAAAATAATGCCAATCGTGTACAACAACCCGCCGGCCGCCAGCCAGGCAAATCCCGCCATTGTCAGAGCCGATATCAAAGGCACAATCGCAATGAGCGCCAGCCATCCCATCAATACATAAATGGTCAGCGATAACAGGCGCGCACCTTTGGCGAACCAGATTTCCTGCACAATTCCGACCAATGCCAGGCCCCATACCGCGCCGAACAAGGACCAACCCCAAGGGCCGCGCAGCGTCACCAGGACGAAAGGAGTGTAGCTGCCTGCGATCAGCAGATAAATTGCGCAGTGATCGAACTTGCGCAGCGCATTCTTGGCCTGCCCGCGTACGCTGTGATACAGAGTAGAGCCGACATACAGTGCCAGCAGCATTGCGCCATAGATGCTGAAGCTGACGATTTTCCACGGGTCGCCCAGACGCGCTGCCAGCACAATCAGCAGCACCGTTCCGATCGCAGACAATACGGCACCGACCAAATGGCTGATGCTGTTGAATTTTTCACCGTAATACATAAGATGCGGTACTCCTCTGGAAATCTGTTAACGCACGCCGGGGCGCCGGTTGCGATTTCTGGAGAAGTGTATCCGTTCATTCATCCATTATCACGCGACCAGTTGCTCCAGCCCGGGTTTACCATACCAGTAACCGTTACAAGGTTGATCAGGCATTATCGCGCGCATCGATTCCATTGCGTCGGCTGCGGATGCCTGTTGCGCCAGCACTGCATGGAATTGCTTGATGACTTCCTCGGTGTGTTGCGACTGCGGGCTGATGCGCACCACGTTCACGCCCAGTTCGCGCATTTGCGCCAGTTCATTGACCAGATTGTAGACCAATGCGGACTGGGTCTGAATGCCGTTGAGTATCAGGAAATCCTTGCTCTCGCGGGTTTGCAGCATCAACCCATCGGCATAATTCATGCAGACGAACTGGCAATTGTCTTTCGGCAGGTTGTGATGGCGCGCGGTAAAGCACCGTGCCGAGAACGCCAGCGGCATCCGGCCGTATACGAACACTTCGGTTTCCATCCCGACAGGCCGGTCTGCCTGCAACAGCGCCAGATCGTCGCGGTTCATTTCAAGCGGCATTACCCAGCGCTTCGCGCCCAGCTCGGCTACCAGGGCAAGCGATGGAGAGTTGTATAAATTAAGATGTTGCCCTGCAATGAACGGCGTCTTTGCGCTCAGGCAATGGACCGCGCCCATGTCGTTTGCCTCGACCGTGAAGTTGCCATTTTCGGTAATCTTGCGCAAGGTGGCGGTATCCGCGCCGGACTCGATTAACACCAGTGTCGACAGCACTACTTCCTTGCCCGCAGCCCGCAGGCGCTCGGCAATGGCTAGCCAATCGGACAGCCGTAATTCATGGCGGCGCGAGCACACCGTTTCGCCCAGATAGACGATATCGACGGCGGAATTGGCGATGGTTTCATAGAACTTGAATACTGTATCGCGCTCCCAGTAATACAGTATCGGGCCCAAAGCAAGTTTCAAAATACATTCTCCTGTTACGGTTATTCTCTTTCTACATCAATCGTGAAGGCACAGCGCAAGCCGCCGCCAGTGCGCAGGTGCGGCTTGCGCCGCCGACAAAGCGCACGAATGAGGAAGAAATGGATTATTTCCATGGGCGGTGATACGCCCCTAGTGTGTGTTGCTGTCCTTCGGCGACTTTATCCAGATCGGTCATCCAGGTCGGTTTTACCGAATAGCGGTGCAAGTTTTCGCGGCAGCTGTCGAGTGCTTCACGCCAGACCTTGGTCACTTGCGCGGTATAGGCGGGACTGCGCTGGCGCCCTTCGATCTTGATGGCACGCACGCCCATGCGCATCAGCTGCGGCAATAGTTCCAGCGTGTTTAGGCTGGTGGGCTCTTCAATCGCATAATAGTTTTCGTCGCGCACGTCGAAGCGGCCTTTGCACAAGGTCGGATAGCCGGCGTTTTCGCCATCTGCATAGCGGTCAATCAATACACCATTCAGGCGCGATTCCAGACCTTTGGGCGTTTGTTGCCAGCGCACCGATTTGGCCGGCGAGCAGACGCCATGCGTGTTCGGCGCTTCGCCGGTAACGTAGGAAGACAGCGCGCAACGGCCCTCTACCATTACGCACAGGCTGCCGAAGCCGAAGACTTCGATTTCGACCGGAGTTTTCTTGCTCACTTGCTCCACTTGCGCCAGCGACAGCACTCGCGGCAGCACTGCGCGTGCGATGCCAAAATGCTCGTAGTAAAAATTAATCGCTTCAAAATTGGTGGCGGAACCCTGGACTGAAAGATGCAGACGCAATTGCGGATGATGCTTTACCGCATATTGCATCAATCCCGGATCTGCCAGAATCACCGCATCCACCCCGGCATGGGCGGCGCGGTCAATGGCCGTGCGCCATTGCTGCCAGCCGGCAGCTTGCGGATACGTATTCAGGGCCAGCAATACTTTGCAGCCGCGATCATGCGCATAGCGAATGCCGGTGGCGATAGCGTTATCGTCGAAATTCAGCCCGGCGAAATTGCGCGCATTGGTGGCGTCGCGAAAACCCAGATAGACGCAATCTGCGCCGTTGTCGACTGCGGCTTTAAGCGCGGGCAGGCTTCCGGCAGGGCAGACCAATTCCATTTTTTCCACGGCAGCGGTTGCCGCTTCGGTTTCGGTCAAGGTATCAACGGATGTATTCGTCATGGTGTATTTGTTGTGGCAATGTATGGGTGACGTTAATAACAGAGGTAGAAATGTTGCGAGGGCACAATTCGCCTCAGGTCGAATCGTGCGGTTTGCGGGAGTGCAGCAAATTGATCATCCGATGTCTTGCCCTCAAATCGGCAGCAAATGCTGTTGCAGCCAACGTGTATTCAAATCGGCTGGACTTTGCCCTGTCAGCATGTATTGAATCAGCTCATGCACTGACCTGATTGCATGGCCGAACGGCAATTCTTCGGAGCCACGGAAAAACAGGCCGCGCTTGATGTCGCCGTTCATCGCGAAAGCGAGTTGGGTATCGATGCAGAACTGGCCAGCCTTGGCAATGCCGTCGCGCCAGCCGCACTGGAGCAGGCAATCGAAGCCCACCGTACAGGGTTTGGCTTTGGCGATGCTCTTGAGCTTGGCTTCCTTGTCCAGATAGTTGGCCAGCCAAGGCGTGCGTACCGCGCGTGCCGGTAATCCGGTGTTGCTGATGAAAGTCACGATATCTTCCGGGCGTGCTTCCACCAGAACTTTTTTGAAGTTCGGATGCGCATCGCCTTCCTCGGTTACCGCGAATGGCGTGCCGAGTTGAATGGCACTCGCGCCCAGCGCGAATAATTCGCATACTTCCTGGTGACTATTGATGCCGCCGGCGGCAATCAGTGGAATCCGTTCGCGCTCAAGGCCAAGCTGCTTGAATAATTCCAGCGTGCTTTCGAGGACGGTGGGGAAGGTAAAATTCGGATTGGCGACATCTTCCGCATTTGCTGCGCCCAGATGTCCACCCGCATAGCGCGGATTTTCAATCACGATAGCGTCGGGCAAGCGATTTTTGCGCATCCATTTTTTGAGTATCAGTGCGATGCCACGCACGTCGGACAGAATCGGAATCAGCGCAACCTTCTGATAATGGGCGGTCAGTTCCGGCAAATCCAGCGGCAAACCGGCACCGACGACAATTGCATCGATCCCGCTGGCGCATGCCTGGCGTACCGAAGATGCGTACTCCGACACTGCGCGCATGACATTGACGGCGAGCATGCCGCGACCACCGGCCAGCACACGCGCCGCCTTGATCTCGCGGTCAAGCGCAATCAGGTTGACGCTATCGATCAATTCCTTGTCGCGTGAACGGTGTGTTTGCGCCATCAAGTCCGGATGATGACGGCGCAGATCGACGCTGGAAATGGTGCCGACCGCACCGGATCCGGCTACGGTCCCTGCCAGGCGATGTGCGGAAATGCCAACACCCATTCCCCCTTGGACGATGGGCAGCAATAATTGTTCTTTAAGTTTGAGTAGCGGTAATGCAATCTGCAGCACAATAATCCTTGTTGTTGCCGACCTGCGCGAATGCCGAATGACTCGAGCAGGCACTACCTCGTATACATACAAACTGACGCGAGGCAGCGCGGGGCAGATTCGCTGCAAGCGTCTGAGGCCACGGTTATCCGTATCATATCCAGCGGATGTTATTGACTTTTCTAGCTATGAATTCTATGGAGTATCGTTAAAAAAAGGCGATTCCCGCATAATTCATGTGCCGTCTGAAAAATACTACCATCGGTAATGCCGATATGCGGCAGCACAGGGCGAGCATGCGAAAGAGAGTTTCGTATTTGTTCAGCTACTGTAGACTATCATTGCCCTATGAATCCTTAATGTAGATCAATGGTATTGGGTAAGAATTGATGTGAGAATGGCTGACCGTTCATTTGGGTCCATATCATGAAAACGATTAGCGAATTCTTGGGTGCCGATCATAAGCGTTGTGACGAACTGTTTGCGATAACCGAGCGCAGTGTGGAGCAGGGCGATTGGGCACTGGCGAAAACTGCATTTCAGGATTTCAGTGAAGCACAGGTGCATCACTTGGCGATGGAAGAAACAGTCCTGTTTCCCGCTTTTGAAAAAGCCACCGGCAACACAAATGGTCCAACCAGCGTCATGCGCGCCGAACACAAGCAAATGCTGGGTCTCATGGAGCAGATGGACGATGCAATAGGAAAACAGCATGCGTCCAATTTTTTCGGTAATGCGGAGACTCTCAATATCATGCTGCAGCAGCATAATATGAAAGAGGAAAGCATGTTATATCCGATGACTGATAGGGCGTTATTTGCCAAATGTCATGAAATCATAGATGCGATGGAGCATATCAATAACGTCATCGCTGCTCTGGATAAGGTCGATTGAGATCGTGGATAACGATATTGAACTGAATGTTTGTGGCCTTGAACCACCGGAACCCATGGAGCGTGTACTAGATGCGATTTCGGAAATGGCTCCGGGGCAGCGTTTGCGTATGGTGATCGATCGCGAACCGCGTCCGCTGTATCGTATTCTTGATAACAACGGCTTTGCGCACGAAACACACTCCCGGCCGGATTACCTCTACGAAATACTGATTTGGCACAAGGTCTGATGCAGCGTATTTTATCGTTTGATCAAGCACCGCCGTTATCAGTACCTTTGCGATTTTTCCTGACCGGCCCTGTATTTGCGATCATTGCCGCCTTATTGCTTTTCTGGAATGGCCCACAAGCGCTGACATCTCGCTGGTCTCCTTTGACGCTGGCATTGACGCATTTACTGGTGCTGGGATTTCTGGCCAGCTCTATGATTGGCGCACTGATTCAGATTTTGCCAGTAGTGGCAGGTGTCCACCTGCCGCGCACGAAGTTGACTGCCAGTGCAGTACATCTCCTTTTGACAGTCGGCACTGCGGCTTTGGCTACGGCTTTTTTGCTGCCGCAGCCGCTGCTATTCAAGTTGGCGCTGTTATCTCTCGGTTTTGCTTTTTTATGGTTGCTGGTGGTCAGCGTAGTCGGTCTCTGGCGCGTACCGGGTGCCAGCGCTACGCTGTGGGCAATTCGTCTCGCACTTCTCGCATTACTTGCTACGGTGATATTGGGGGCCACTCTCGCTAGCGCATTTGCCTGGACGTTCGGTCTGCCGCTGGTGGATCTGACAAACCTGCACGCACGATGGGGTTTGCTGGGCTGGGTCGGCTTGCTGACGATCGGGGTAGCTTATCAAGTGGTGCCGATGTTTCAGGTAACACCGTTATATCCGTCTTATCTGACGCGATGGCTGGTACCAGTAATGTTTTTACTGTTATTAACCTGGACCGCAGTCGATGTGCTCACTTGGCAGCAGCCTAATGGCTGGAATGCTGCGATGTCGATTTTTGTCGCACTCGGATTCATGTTGTTCGGACTGACAACCTTGTATTTGCTCTGGTTCAGAAAGCGCTCGAAGCCGGATGTGACTGTCATGTTCTGGCGCACTGCCATGACGAGCTTAATCGTTTGCGCACTGCTTTGGATTGCCGGCCGATTTCTACCGCAGATGGTGGTGACACCCTCGTATTCGCTATTTCTGGGAGTGCTGTTTGTGGTCGGGTTCGGGTATTCGGCAATCAACGGCATGCTTTACAAAATTGTGCCATTTCTGGTTTGGTATCATTTGCAAAGCGCAATATCAAAACGCGGAATTGTGCCTAACGTCAAGCAAATCCTATCTGACAACATAACCACCAGGCAATTTTTCTCCCATCTGACTGCTCTCGCGATATTGCTAGCGGCAACTTTGTGGCCGGGTATTTTGACGCATGCGGGCGGCCTTGCTTTTGCTGTATCCTCCGGCTGGCTGCTGGTGAATCTGATCGGAGCAACCCGCCTGTATCAACGCATCATGCTGCATGCAGCGCATGCATTGCCGTGAGTGAATAAACACTCTTGGCACCAAAGAGATTAGCCTTCGTAGTTGCGCAGTTTCTCGATACTCAGAATGGTGATATTTTTTCCGCTGACGTTGATTAGCTGACTTTCCGTCAAATCATGCAGAATGCGCGAAAAATGCTCGGGTGTCAGGTTAAGACGCGATGCCAGCACTGCTTTGCTAAACGGTAATATGATTTCTTGCCCATCGATCTGCGTCTCTGCGTCTGCACCGTATTGCAGCAAATAACCAATGACGCGTTGCGTGCCCGAGCGCAACGAATATGCCTCCACATCACAGATCAAGCCGTGGAGCCGCCGGCTCAGACCAGCGAGCATTTTGCGCGCGAATAGCGGATCTCGTTCTAATTCTGGCAGTACTGCGGATTTCGAGATATGCAATAACAGCGTATCAGACAGTGCTTGTGCCGCAACGATGTAAGGCTTATCCATGAACATTACGGCTTCGCCAAAACTGTGCCCTGGGCCAATGATTTCGACAATTTTTTCACTGCCTTGCGAAGAAGTGAATGCAAGCTTGATCTGCCCATAGATGACAGTGTGAAAACCGGTGCAAGCATCACCGCGCTGAAACAACGTTTCGCCACGCTGTATATGTACTTCAGACGTACCCAAGGCGATGCGATCCAGTTCCTGTGTTCCCATCTCATTGAATAAAGCCAGCTTGGAAAGGAAATCTTGGGTTTTTATTTTGGTTTTAGTCATATGTATGGATGCATTTTTTACAAAATTAGAGATTTTATCAAAGTCGGATGCTGAAAATTATTCCATTATAGTTTTGATATGGAATAACAATCTTTTTGCTCCACAGAAAAAAATTGGACTCCGTGCCAATTTTTATCTTTCCCTTCGCGTGAAGGCGGGGACTAATGAAAAAAGTTGATAATCCGCTTTCTACTCCTTTTGGCCTATAAGCCCGCGTCACTGGCTAGATATTCTAGCGGAGCCGCTTAGCCAGATTGCCTTTCCAGAATAACCCTTCGACGAGTAGCACTTTAACACCCCAACACATAAGCTTATTGCATCGGACTGTTCGTCTATGTGGGGGGTATCATGGCAACAAAAAATAAGCAGCTTTCTGTGTTGGTTAGCAGTACTTTTGCATTCACTATTTGCTTTGCAATCTGGATGATGTTCGCCGTTCTGGGTATTCCGCTCAAAACGCAATTGGGGCTTAATGAGACCGAATTCGGATTGCTGGCTGCTACTCCTGTGCTTACCGGTTCGCTGGTACGCGTACCGCTAGGCATCTGGACCGATCGGTTCGGCGGCCGTGTCGTCTTCTTTTGGTTAATGATGATCTGCGTAGTGCCGATTTATCTGATCAGCTACGCCACCCAGTATTGGCATTTTCTGGTGCTGGGGCTATTCGTCGGTTTGGCTGGAGGCTCCTTCTCAGTCGGTACACCGTACGTTGCACGTTGGTTTCAACAGGAACGTCGCGGCCTTGCGATGGGTATCTTTGGCGCAGGGAACTCGGGATCGGCTCTGACAAAATTTGTGGCACCGGCAATCATCGCAGCATTCGGCTGGCAAATGCTGCCGAAGGTGTATGCGGCAGCCATGTTCATCACGGCTCTTTTGTTTTGGTTTTTCTCTTACTCCGATAAGACGCATACAGCAGCGGCCAATGTGCCTTTGTCCGAACAGTTGAAAATGCTGAAAGACCCGCGCGTCTGGCGTTATTGCCAGTATTACTCAGTAGTGTTTGGTGGCTATGTCGGCTTGGCGCTATGGATGACCAAATATTACGTTGCCGAATACGGCTTCGATTTGAAATTGGCAGCATTGCTGGCAGCCTGTTTTTCGTTGCCGGGCGGAGTGTTGCGCGCGATGGGCGGCTGGATTTCCGATAAGTATGGCGCTTACAAGGTGACATGGGCGGTGATGTGGGTGTGTTGGATTTGTTTCTTTTTGCTGTCGTATCCACAAACCAGCATGATCGTTAAGACCGTCAACGGCGACATAGCATTGAACATCGGTTTGTCGCCTTGGATTTTCACTGTACTGCTATTTATCGTCGGCATTGCGATGGCGATTGGCAAGGCGTCGGTCTTCAAATTCATTGGGGATGACTTTACGCACAATATTGGCGCTGTCTCCGGTGTGGTCGGTCTGGCTGGCGGCCTGGGCGGATTCTTCTTGCCGATCATGTTTGGCGCGCTGGTGGATTTGACTGGCGTACGTTCCAGCACATTCATGTTGCTGTATGGGACGGTATGCGTATCGCTGGTGTGGATGTACTTTTCGTTCACCCCGAAGCATAAAGAAGCGGTACAAGCGGCTTAAATAATATTAATTTCCGGCGGCTCAAGCCGCCTCAGAGTGTTTCAGGAGAATAAAAAATGAGTACTTATGTCTTAAATCGCTGGGAGCCGGAAGAAAAAGACTTTTGGCAAAATGAAGGGAAATCGATTGCGAATCGCAATTTGTGGATTTCCATTCCTGCCTTGTTATTGGCTTTCGCGGTCTGGATGGTGTGGAGCGTAGTAGTTGTAAATTTGCCCAATATCGGTTTCAAGTACAGCACCAACCAGCTATTCTGGCTAACCGCTTTGCCGGGATTGTCAGGCGCGACTTTGCGTATTTTTTATTCGTTCATGGTGCCGATTTTTGGCGGACGCAAGTGGACGACAATTGCCACTGCATCCTTGCTGATTCCGGCGATCGGCATTGGTTTTGCCGTGCAAGACATCAATACCGGCTATCCCACCATGTTGATACTCGCTCTGCTGTGTGGTTTCGGCGGCGGCAACTTTGCATCTTCGATGGCGAACATCAGCTTTTTTTATCCAAAATCACAAAAAGGCTATGCGCTCGGTATGAATGCCGGCTTGGGTAATCTTGGTGTATCGGCAGTGCAATTCGTGGTGCCGCTGGTGATTACCGCAAGCGTCTTCGGAACGTTGGGCGGGGACGCGCAAATCTGGACTAAGGCAGGCCAGACCAAGCAATTTTGGCTGCAAAATGCCGGTTTTATCTGGGTGCCATTCATCCTTGCCACTACTTTGGCGGCATGGTTCGGCATGAATGACATTGCTTCTGCCAAAGCATCTTTTGCCGATCAGGCCGTGATCTTCAAGCGCAAGCACAACTGGCTGATGTGCTGGTTGTATGTCGGTACCTTCGGTTCCTTCATTGGTTATTCAGCCGGTTTCCCATTGTTGATCAAATCCCAATTTCCCGACGTGAATCCTTTGCAATATGCATTCCTTGGCCCTCTGGTTGGTGCTCTGGCACGGGTTGCAGGCGGTTGGATTGCGGACAAATTCGGCGGCGCCAAGGTTACGTTATGGACCTTTGTTGTGATGATCGCAGCAGTGTACGGCGTCATTAACTTCTTACCGCACGCCGGCGGCAGCCTGGGTAACTTCTGGGGCTTCTTCTGGATGTTCATGTTGCTTTTCGCAGGTACCGGTGTTGGCAATGCATCGACTTTCCGCATGATTCCGGTGATTTTCCTGACCGAGCGTCAGCGCGAAGCCGCAGGCAAGGGTGCCGCAGCACAAGCCAAAGCTATTGTCGATGCCAATAAGGAAGGCGCTGCAGTACTGGGTTTCACTTCCGCAATTGCTGCTTACGGTGCGTTTTTCATTCCAAAAAGTTACGGCACTTCGATTGCCCTGACCGGCGGACCGGATGCAGCGTTATGGGGATTCATCGGTTTTTACGTGAGCTGCGTAGTCGTTACCTGGTGGTTTTATTCCCGCAAGAATGCAGATATGCCTTGTTAAGAGAATAAGTGTGTTGGAAGTAAGCTTGGCAAGAAGACATTTTGGCATAGTCCTTAGTAACTAGAGGGATAGTTCGGACTACTTGCCTGAGTCCGACTTCTAGTGAATGGTAACGGGACAGCTTGCTGCCTAGAATGATGAAAGTTCGCAATTCCCGATTAGCAGTTTTAATGATTAGCGCCTGTCTGTCAGGCGCATGTTTGGAGAGACCATGAGTCACTTTCTGGATCGTTTGAAATTCTTCAGCAAGACCAAGGAGACTTTTTCCAACGGACACGGCGCAGTCGTCAATGAAGACCGTACTTGGGAAAATACCTACCGGCAACGCTGGCAGCACGATAAAATCGTGCGTTCGACGCACGGTGTAAACTGTACCGGTTCTTGCAGCTGGAAAGTTTATGTCAAAAATGGTCTGATTACCTGGGAAACCCAGCAAACAGATTACCCGCGTACCCGTCCTGATCTGCCTAACCATGAGCCGCGCGGTTGCCCACGCGGTGCCAGCTATTCCTGGTATGTATATTCGGCGCAACGCGTCAAATACCCGATGGTACGCGGTCGCCTGATGGATATGTGGCGCGAAGCGCGCAAGACCATGGCGCCGGTCGTTGCATGGGAATACATCAGTCAGGATCCGGAACGCGCAAAGCAGTACAAATCAATTCGCGGTTTGGGCGGTTTCGTGCGTGCGAAGTGGGATGAGGTCAATGAAATCATCGCCGCCGCTAATGCGTTCACCATCAAGAAATTCGGCCCGGATCGCATCGTTGGTTTTTCACCGATTCCTGCGATGTCAATGGTCAGCTATGCAGCAGGTACCCGCTACCTGAGCCTGATCGGCGGCGTAGCGCTGAGTTTTTACGACTGGTATTGCGATTTGCCGCCAGCCAGTCCGCAAGTATGGGGCGAGCAGACCGACGTGCCGGAATCGGCCGACTGGTATAACTCGACTTACTTGATGGTATGGGGTTCCAACGTGCCGATGACGCGCACGCCGGATGCCCACTTCTACACCGAAGTACGTTACAAAGGCACCAAGACTGTCGCGGTGTCGTCCGATTTCGGTGAAATGGCGAAGTTCGGCGACATCTGGCTGGCGCCGAAGCAGGGTACGGATGCTGCGCTGGCAATGGCGATGGGGCATGTGATCCTGAAGGAATTCCATCTCACTGGTAAATCCGCCTATTTCCGCGATTACGCAAAGCAATATACCGATTTCCCGATGCTGGTATTGCTGAAGGAAAAAAATGGCGCGCTGGTGCCTGAGTACTTCCTGCGCGCATCCCATCTGGCCAATAACCTTGATGAAACCAATAATCCGGAATGGAAAACACTGGTCATCGATGATGTCAGCGGCGATATTTCGGCACCTGCCGGTTCGATCGGTTTCCGCTGGGGCGAATCCGGTAAGTGGAATCTGGAACAAAAAGCCGGCACCTCTGGCCGCGCTATCGACCCGCGCCTGTCACTGATCGATTGCAGCGACGAAGTGCTGCCAGTGGGTTTCGCTTATTTCGGCGGCAAGGATGCCAGCGATATGCTGTTGCGCAATGTGCCGGTCAAGAAAGTGCAATTGGCGGATGGCACAATCGCGCTGGTAACGACAGTCTTTGATTTGACACTGGCCAATTACGGTATCGACCGTGGTCTGGGCGGCGGCAATGTAGCAACGGATTATGCTGATGACGTACCTTACACACCGGAGTGGCAAGTCAAGCACACTGGCGTCAAGGCCGCCGATGTCATCACCGTAGCGCGCGAATTTGCTGAAAATGCAGACAAGACCCGCGGCAAGAGCATGGTGATTGTCGGTGCAGCACTGAACCACTGGTATCACATGGATATGACGTATCGCGGCATCATCAATATGTTGATGATGTGCGGTTGTATCGGTCAATCCGGCGGTGGTTGGGCGCATTATGTCGGCCAGGAGAAACTGCGTCCGCAAACCGGTTGGACGCCACTTGCATTTGCGCTCGACTGGAATCGTCCGATGCGTCAGATGAACGGCACCTCGTTTTTCTATGCGCACACCAGCCAATGGCGTCACGAGAAGCTGCATACGGAAGAAATCCAATCGCCATCGGCCGACGGCAACGTGGCACAGATGTCGTTGATCGATTACAACGCAAAGTCCGAACGCATGGGTTGGCTGCCTTCGGCCCCGCAACTGGAAACCAATCCGCTGGAAGTGGTTCGCGCTGCAGAAGCGGCCGGCCAGGATGTAACGCAATACGCGGTGGAACAGATCAAGGCCGGCAAGCTCAATTTTTCTTGCGACGACCCGGACAATCCAGCTAACTTCCCGCGCAATATGTTCGTATGGCGTTCCAATATTCTGGGCAGCTCCGGCAAGGGGCATGAATACTTCCTGAAATATCTGCTCGGCACGCAAAATGCGTTGATGAGCGACGAAGAGCATTGCGTCAAGCCCAAGGATGTGAAAATGCGTCCGGCCGCCGAAGGTAAGCTCGATTTGCTGGTGGTGCTCGATTTCCGCATGTCGACTACCTGTCTGTACGGCGATATCGTGCTGCCGACTGCAACATGGTATGAAAAAGACGATCTGAACACGTCCGACATGCATCCGTTCATCCATCCGTTGTCGGAAGCAGTGCAACCGTTGTGGCAGTCGAAGTCGGATTGGGAAATCTACAAAGGCCTGGCTGAGAAATTCTCGGAAATCGGCGGCGAATATCTGGGCACACAGAAAGATCTGATCCTGTCGCCGTTGATGCACGACACACCAGGCGAACTGGGACAGCCGTTTGATCCGAAAGACTGGCGCGCCGGTGAGTGCGAGCCGATTCCTGGCAAGACCATGCCGAGCATGAACGTGGTCGAGCGCAATTACCGCGATGTGTACAAGAAATTCACATCGATCGGCCCATTGCTGGAAAACATCGGTAACGGCGGCAAAGGCATCGGCTGGAAAACCGGGCATGAAGTCGATGTGCTGCGTGGTATTAACCGTACCGTGCTGGAAGAGGGCGTATCGCAAGGCCAGCCGCGTCTGAATACTGCGATTGATGCAGCAGAAATGATTCTGACGCTGGCGCCTGAAACCAACGGTCATGTGGCAGTCAAGGCGTGGGATGCATTGTCCAAAATGACAGGGCGCGACCATACACATCTGGCATTGCCGCGCGAACATGACAGCATTCGTTTCCGTGACGTGCAAGCGCAACCGCGCAAGATTATTTCATCGCCGACCTGGTCTGGCTTGGAAAGCGAAGAAGTCAGTTACAACGCCGGCTATACCAATGTGCATGAACTGATCCCATGGCGCACTCTGACCGGCCGTCAGCAGTTCTACCAGGATCACCTGTGGATGCGTGATTTCGGCGAAGGTTTGTGCGTCTACAAGCCGGCGATCAATACCAAGACCACTGCATCGATGTTGGGCGCACAACCGAACGGCAACAAGGAAATTGCACTGAACTGGATTACGCCGCATCAAAAATGGGGCATCCATTCGACCTATTCGGATAACTTGCGGATGTTGACGCTGTAGCGTGGTGGTCCACACGTCTGGCTGTCGGAAATCGATGCGAAAGTGGCCGGCATTGTCGACAACGACTGGATCGAGATTTTCAACGTCAACGGTACTCTGACAGCGCGTGCAGTGGTAAGTCAGCGGGTGCCGGAAGGCATGACTTTGATGTATCACGCACAGGAAAAAATCATCAATGTGCCGGGAGCTGAAATGTCGGGCAAGCGCGGCGGAATTCATAATTCGGTTACGCGTACCGTCACCAAGCCGACGCACATGATCGGTGGTTATGCACAGTTGTCGTATGGCTTCAATTATTACGGCACCGTTGGTTCCAACCGCGATGAATTCGTGTTGATTCGCAAGATGAAGAATGTGGAATGGCTGGAAGGCCCGCTGAAAGTTGAGGCGTAAGCAAACAGTCATGCACGGCGAGCGCAAATAAACCTCGCCGTGCAAACCGCCGCCTCGGCGTCACCAGATCTGGAGTGAAAGATGAAAATAAGAGCACAAATCGGCATGGTGCTGAACCTGGACAAGTGTATCGGCTGCCATACCTGTTCAGTTACTTGCAAAAACGTATGGACCAGCCGCGATGGCGTGGAATACGCATGGTTCAACAACGTTGAAACCAAACCGGGTATCGGTTACCCGAAAGAATGGGAAAACCAAGATAAATGGAACGGCGGATGGCGTCGCAACGCCTCCGGAAAGATCGAGCCGCGTCAGGGTAGCCGCCTGAAAATTTTGGCTAACATTTTCGCCAACCCGAATTTGCCGCAGATTGACGAGTATTACGAGCCGTTCACGTACGACTACGAACGCCTGCAGAATGCGCCGTTGTCGGAAACTCCGCCGACCGCGCGTCCGATCTCGGTCATCACCGGCAAGATCATGGACAAGATCGTCTGGGGTCCGAACTGGGAAGACGATCTGGGCGGCGAATTCGCCAAGCGCAGCAAGGACAAGCTGTTCGACAACATGCAAAAAGAGATGTACGGCACGTTCGAGAACACGTTCATGATGTATTTGCCGCGCTTGTGCGAACACTGCCTGAATCCGACCTGTGTCGCATCGTGCCCGTCCGGTTCGGTATACAAGCGCGAAGACGATGGCATCGTGCTGATCGATCAAGACAAATGCCGCGGCTGGCGCATGTGCATTTCCGGCTGCCCGTACAAGAAAATCTATTACAACTGGTCTTCCGGCAAGGCTGAGAAGTGCACTTTCTGCTATCCGCGTATTGAAGCCGGTCAACCGACTGTCTGTTCCGAAACCTGTGTCGGCCGTATCCGTTACTTGGGCGTGTTGCTGTACGACGCCGACAAGATCGAAGCGGCGGCATCGGTGGCCGACGTGCAAGACCTGTACGAAGCGCAGCTCGACCTGTTCCTGAATCCGCACGATCCGGCCATCATCGAGGAAGCGCGCAAGCAGGGCATTCCTGACTCGTGGCTGGAATCGGCCAAAAAATCGCCGGTCTACAAAATGGCGAAAGAGTGGAAAGTCGCGTTCCCGCTGCATCCGGAATACCGCACGCTGCCTATGGTCTGGTACATCCCGCCACTGTCGCCGATCCAGGCCGCGGCCGAATCCGGCAAGATGGGCTTGAACGGCATCATTCCGGATACCAAGAGTCTGCGCATTCCGGTCAAATATCTGGCCAATCTGCTGACCGCCGGCAAGGAAGCGCCTGTCATCAGCGCTCTGGACCGGATGCTGGCGATGCGCGCTTACATGCGCAGCAAGACAGTCGACAAGGTAGAGAATTTGACCGTGCTGCAGCAAGTCGGCATGAGCAAGGCAGAAGTTGAAGATATGTACCACATCATGGCCATTGCCAACTACGAAGACCGTTTCGTGATTCCGAGCAGCCACAAGGAAATGGCAGAAGACAGCTTCAACGAAAAAGGTTCGTGCGGCTTCACCTTCGGCAATGGTTGTTCGGATGGCGTGAGCGAGCCATCCTTGTTCGGTAAGAAAAAACAGGGCTCGGCGATTTTTATGGCAATGCCGAAATCCCGTAAAAAACGCGAAGAAAACGTTTTTTAGGACTGTCAGGCGGCGGGCATTTGCGTTCGCCGCCTGACCCGCTCTGATCATCCATGAAGGAAATGCTATGCAACACTTCCAGATTTTATCCGCGTTGTTGCTTTATCCAGAGCCGGCGCTACTGGAGAATTTACCCGAACTTGAAGCAACCTTGGCAGAAACGCCGCTAATGCACGCGCCGCTGCGTCCATTGCTGAAGGCTTTAGCGACGGATGACCTGATCACGCTGCAAGAGCGTTATGTCAGCACGTTCGATCGTACGCCATCGCATTCGCTACACCTATTTGAGCATATCCATGGCGAGTCTCGGGATCGCGGACAAGCAATGGTGGATCTGATGGAAGAATACAAAAAACACGGCTTGGAAATGAGCGGCGAGGATTTGCCTGATTTTGTTCCGTTGTTTTTGGAATTTCTGTCGCAGCTGGAAGAGCCGGAAGCGGTACCTCTGTTGTCCGATGCGATCCATGTCCTGGCGCACATCGGCCGCAAGCTGGCAGCCAACGGCAGTCCGTATTCCGGAGTCTTCGATGTATTGCAGCAATTGACTCCGGTTGTCGCGGAAGAATTGACCGAACCGCCGATACGCAATATGGATGAAGCGCTGGAAACCTTTGGCCCCGGTGTCGATGGCGTGGAACCCTTGTTGAAGCCCCATGCCGGCGGACCGCAGCCGATCAACTTCTATCCGAAAGGGACAACAGGCAACGCTAACGCTGCATGTTGAACCAATGACCATATCTTGATGCGTTGAATGGCATCAAAAAAGGAGAACACATCATGGAATATTTCCACCAATTCATCTTCGGGATCTACCCGTATATCGCCCTAGCCATTTTTTTGCTGGGTAGCCTGATTCGTTTTGACCGCGAACAATACACATGGAAATCCGATTCCAGCCAAATGCTGCATGCGGGCAGTTTACGTACCGGGAATATTCTGTTCCATATCGGCATCATCGGCCTCTTTTTTGGTCATGCGGCAGGTCTGCTTACGCCGGTCTGGGTTTGGGATACGCTCGGTATTGAGCACGGCACCAAGCAGCTGGTTGCGATGGTAGCTGGCGGCATCATGGGTCTCCTGTGTCTGATCGGCATTCTGATCCTGCTGGTACGCCGCTTTTCGAACGAGCGCATCCTTGCAGTCACTACCATCAAGGACAAAATAGTCATGCTGTGGATATTGGCCACATTGCTGCTCGGGTTGACATCGATATTTGTATCGGCCGGACATATGGACGGTCACATGATGGTGTTGCTGATGTCTTGGGCGCAACATGTCCTGACGTTCCGCGGCGACGCAGCATCGTTTATCGTAGATGCACCGCTAATATTCAAGCTGCATCTGTTCATGGGTATGTCGCTGTTCGCGATCTTTCCGTTCACGCGTCTGGTGCATGTCTGGAGCGGCTTCGGCGCAGTTACTTATCTTGGCCGCGCATTTCAGCTGGTTCGCCCGCGTTAAATCATGCATCGCGTGCGCTTGTGCAAGCTTGCACAAGTGCGCGCCTATCCTTACTGAGAGGAAAACATCATGAGTATTTCAGTTAACGGCGTTGAAATCACCGACGACGCCATTGAGCAAGAGTTGCAACATCATCAGCAAGCCAAACATCCGGTCAAGCAAGCGGTCAATGAATTGATCTTGCGTACTTTGCTGTTGCAAGAGGCGGATCTTCTGGGCATTGTTGCAGAACACGATGACGCACGGGTTGAAGCGCTGTTCGCCCAAGAAGTGCGGGTGCCGGAAGCCGATGAGGCGACATGCGCCACTTTTTACCGCAATCAGCCGGCGCTATTTAGCAACGGCGAGATGATTGAAGCGCGTCATATCCTGTTTCAAGTCACGCCGTCGGTCACACTGGATTTGCTGCGCGATACCGGCGAGGCGATTCTGGCCGAACTGCGCACCCATCCGGAACGTTTTGAAGAGTTGGCCAAAGAATATTCAAATTGCCCTTCCGGCGAAATGGGTGGCAATCTGGGGCAACTGTCACGTGGGCAGACGGTACCGGAGTTTGAGGATTTCGTATTCCGTCTGGCGTCCGGTGAAATGGGCGATCGTTTGCTGGAAACCCGTTTCGGCTTGCATATCGTGCAAGTGATGCGCCGTGTGAATGGCGAACTATTGCCGTTTGAAGCGGTAAAGTCACAAATCGCCGATCAGCTGACCCGACAGTCTTGGCAGCGCGCGGTACATCAGTATCTGCAAATCCTGGTCGGCAAGGCTGACGTCCAAGGCGTAACGTTGGACGGTGCAGACACCCCGCTGGTGCAGTAATTCAGTTGGCTCCGATATAAGCTGGAAGTGATTGTTATCAATCGCGTCCAGCTTTTTTATTTAATATACTGCGCGTTGTATTTTTTTATCCGCTTTAATGTAAAGCGAAAGACATCTATTTTTTGCATATACTCCACAAATTCTGTATTTATTCGACTGCCGTCACGCATTGGCAGCCTTTTGGCGGACTGCTTTTCGGTACCCGTTAATACTAAATGACTAGGCTTGCTAACCCTTCATGCCGACAGGCACGGACGCTCTGATGCAATAAGATTGTGTCATTCACCGGCGATAGAGGCTTGCCTCGCCGGTTTGATTGCATGATCCGCGCATGTAGTCGAAGCAATGCCTTCGGCGCATAGCGCAACCAGAAGGGTGCAAGAACATGAACGATATTGAAAAATTTGTACGCGGTTATCACCGTTTCCAGCAGCAATACTTCAGCGACCAGCAGACATTGTTTGAAAGTTTGCGTGAATCGCAAAACCCCACCACTTTGCTGATTGGCTGTTGCGATTCGCGTGTGGACCCGATGCTGTTGACTGGGAGCGATCCCGGCGATCTGTTTATCGTGCGCAATATTGCCAATCTGGTGCCGCCTTGTACCGATGATGCATCGCCCGGCGTTAGTTCCGCCATCGAATTTGCGGTATGCAACCTGGAAGTCAAGCGCATCATCGTGCTTGGCCATGCGCGATGCGGCGGCATCCGGGCGCTGCTGTCGCCGCCTGCGATCGCTCCGGAAACCAATTTTGTCGAGCGCTGGATGCGCATTGCAGAACCGGTGCGCGAGCAAGTATTGCGCGATCTTGCGCACAAATCTTCGGACGACCAGCACAAGGCGTGCGAGATGGCGAGCATTTTGCATTCGCTCGATAATTTATTGACATATCCGTGGTTGAAGCGGCGCGCAGAAGAAGGGAAACTGATGCTGCACGGCTGGTATTTCGATATCGAAACCGGTGCGCTGCTGGCATATTCTCCACGGCAGCAGGAATTTCTGCCGTTGGTATGCCCGTTGGACCCGCCTTCAAAAGGCATGCACCGAAAAACGAATTTCTGAAAAATTCGCAAGACTGCATTGGCGGCCCGCTCCCTGTAATATGGCGGCGTGGCGACAAGACCAAGTGCGGACCTGCTGCATTTGAAACTCCTTTAACGACTAGATAGCAAATGACATCTCGGGTATTAGGTATTGCGGGCTGGTCCGGCAGCGGTAAGACGACGCTGCTGGAGTATTTATTGCCGCAATTAATCGCACAGGGCTTGCGGGTCAATGTGATCAAGCACAGTCACCACGATCTGGTGCTGGAACCGGCGCACAAGGATAGCGCGCGACTGCGCGCAGCCGGCGCAGCGGAAGTCTTGCTCGCATCGCCCTATCGCTACGCTGTGATCCATGAGTTGCGCGGTGCTGCCGAACCCACTCTGGCAGAGCAAGTGGCGCGCTTGTCTGCTGCCGACCTGACGCTGGTGGAGGGATTCAAGCGCGAGCCGATTCCGAAGCTGGAAATCCATCGTCCGGCCTTAGGCAAGCGGGCGCTGTATCTTGACGATATCGATATCGTGGCAGTGGCGTCCGATGCTGCATCGCCGCTGTTGCCGCGCCGACTGGCATGGCTCGATCTGACGCAGCGCGATCAGATTCTGGAGTGGGTGATAACTTATGCCAAAAATGGCGTAACCTGTTACTCATGACACTCGATACCATTCTGCCTGCCTGGCAGCAACTCTCCACCAAAATCGTTAGCGTATTACTGGGATTTCTGGTGCTTGCCTTAATGGCAATCGGCGCCACGCTGTTTTTGTCGTGGCAACTGGAAGGCAGTTCTGCTGCAATCAATGAGGCCGGTAGTTTGCGCATGCAGAGCTACCGGCTGTCGATGGCGCTGTCGCGCTGGGTAAACGAACCCGAGCAGCCCGACACCCGTCAGTTCGTGACCAAAGAATTGCAAGCGATAGAGTCCAAATTTTCCCTGTTGCAAAAAGGTGATCCGCAACGCCCGTTGTTTTTACCGCCTACGACCGGAATTCGTGACGAATTCGACAGGGTCTCAGCGCAATGGCATCAAAAATTACTGCCTCTGGTGAATGCGATGCTGGCGCAGCAGAATCCTGAGCGCCAAGTGAGCTGGCAACGTTATCACCCGCAAGTGGATGAGTACGTGGCGACTGTTAATGGTCTGGTAAAAATGATCGAAAAAGACAGCGAGCAACGCACCTTCTGGCTGCGTTCGTCGCAGTTAGTGCTGGTCGCATTGGCATTGGCCGGCACCGTGGTTGTGATTTATCTGATGTTTCTGCTCATTATCCAGCCTGTTACACGCCTGTATGACGGTATGCGACGGATGACGGAAAAGGATTTCGGCGTGCGTTTGCCGGTCGAGAGCCACGATGAATTCGGTCGTTTGAGTGAAGGGTTCAATCATATGGCAGACCGTCTGGAAGATTTGTACAGCAGCCTCGAGAGCCGGGTTCGGCAAAAAACGGCTGCGCTGGCAGACCAGAATCGGGAGCTGGCATTGCTTTATGATATTGCAGCTTTCCTGCAAGTCCCGCAACCGGTGGAGGCCATTTGCGAAGGCTTTCTCGAACGCATCAATTCTTATTTTGAGGCTGACGGCGGCTCGGTTCGAATACTGGAGCCGATTCGGGGCAATTTGCATATGGTCGTGCATAAAGGAATTTCCGATACCATGGTGGAGGCCGAGCATTGCCTGAAAATAGGGGATTGCTTGTGTGGAGAGGCTGCCGTAAAAGGCGTATCGGTAGTGCATAATCTCCACCAGATGGATAAGACATTGCAGTTACTATGCCATCGGGAAGGTTTCGCTACCATATCGGTATTTCATATTTATGCTCGCGAACAGCATCTCGGTTTTTTCAATATGCATTTCCGGACGCAGAAAATCTTCAACAAGCATGAGACGGACTTGCTTGCTACTCTGGGACAATTGCTCGGGGTAGCGATCGAGAATTTGCGGCTGGCCATGCGCGAGCGTGAAATGGCCATTTCTGAAGAACGCAACATGGTGGCGCAAGGGTTGCATGACAGCATCGCCCAAGGATTAACGTTCCTGAATATTCAAGTGCAATTGTTGGAAGATTCGTTGCAACAAGGCAATATCGATGAAGTCATCGAGATCGTGCCTGCACTACAGGCCGGGGTAAAAGAGAGCTACGAAGATGTGCGCGAATTGTTGCTCAATTTCCGTAGCCGTCTGGCCGAAGGCGACTTGGTGCGTTCGTTGGAGACCACCGTCGATAAATTCCGCCGCCAGACTGGAATTACCGCAGAATTTGTGGCGGATGTCGATGGCGCACCATTTCCGCGCGAGCAACAATTACAAATACTTTTCATCGTGCAGGAAGCGCTCTCGAATATCCGCAAGCATGCAGTAGCCAGCCGTGTCGAAGTCAGCTTGGCGGATCAGAAAGATTTTGCCTTGACGATTCGTGATAATGGCATTGGTTTCGATGTGGAATCCCTGCGGCAAAAAGGCGAAAGCCATGTCGGCATCAATATCATGCGGGAACGGGCGCAACGCATTCGTGCTGCGTTTGATATCGCTTCCGTGCCCGGTGCCGGCACCACCGTCGTGCTGCATTTGCCGCATGAACAGCGTCTGGCAGCATGATTTCTTTTTCTGAGTTAAAGAACACCATGGATAACCCGACCATCGCTCCTATCAAACCCATCAGCGTACTTCTGGTGGATGATCACAACCTGTTTCGCAGCGGAATCCGTTCCCTGTTGCAGCGTCATGCCGATTTCACCGTTGTCGGCGAAGCAGCCGATGGCGTAGAAGGCGTCAAGCGCGCCCGACAATTGCAGCCGGATGTCGTTTTGCTTGATTTGAATATGCCCGGGATTTCCGGCTTGGAAACACTGCAATTAATCCTGCAAGACTGTCCCAAAATCGCAGTAATCCTGCTTACGGTGTCGGAAGATGCCGAAGATCTGGGTGCTGCCTTGCAGGCGGGCGCACGCGGTTACCTGATCAAAAACATCGATACCGATTTTCTGGTGCGTGCGATCCGGCGCGCAGCAGCCGGGGAGCCGGTGGTCGCTGAAGCAATGACAGCCAAACTGGTAGCGCAATGGCAGGGCGGAAATGCTGCACAGCATAAAGTGCCGCCTTCCGAACTTGACAAACTGACACCGCGTGAAAAAGAAACTCTTGCTTGTCTGGCGCGAGGCGAAAGTAATAAAAATATTGCCCGGTCGCTCAATGTTGCTGAAAGCACAGTGAAAATCCATGTGCAAAGTATTTTAAAAAAATTGAATTTATCAAGCCGCGTGCAAGCTGCAGTATTTGCTGTTGAACATGGGATGGCCGCAAGTGGCGCTGAAAAGCAGGCATAAATTTTCTTGAGCAATTGCAGCTTCGTAGCTGCTATCGGCTCTCATCTATCGACGCTGGTGTTGTGCAGTCCTTTTTCAAGTATGAATTCACTATTGCTTTATTCAAGACTGCAATATAAGATTCATTTAATTTATATCTTTACGTGCGAGACAATATGGCGCTTATGACAATTGATGAACCCAAAGTGTCGGGACCCGGCAAATCGTCGCCGGCTCACCATCCATTGTGGGCGCTAGGATTTCGCCCTTTTTATTTGATGGCAGCCGCTTTTGCGGCCGTCAGTATTCCGCTATGGCTGGCACGATATTTCGGCTATGCGCCTGATTTGGCGCACATCACCGTCAACTGGCACATGCACGAAATGATATTCGGTTTTGCGATAGCGGTAATTATCGGTTTTTTATTTACCGCCGGACGCAACTGGACTGGTTTGTGGACTCCGCGCAGAGGGCATTTGGCGGCCCTTGCAGCCGTCTGGCTGGCAGGGCGTATTGGCATGCTTGCCGCTCCTCCTTTGAATGCAGCACTGGTGGATATCGTATTTTTGCCCCTTGCGGCCTGGCCCATGTACCGCGTACTGCAACGTTCCGGCAACAAACGCAATATGTTTTTAATCGGTTTGCTCAGCTTGCTCACGATTGTCAACACGCTGTTTCATCTCTCCGCTTTGGGCTGGATTACTATTTCAACCGTATCGATCATACAAGCGGCTATCCTGATTGTCGTAATGATCGAATCGGTGATTGGCGGGCGCGTAATTCCTGGCTTTACGTCCAATACAGTGGCGGGAACCAAACCCATCGTTAACCCCAAACGCGACCGCCTTACCGTTGCCTTTACTGCATTGGCAAGTCTGGCATGGGTTTTTACCCTTCCTCCCCGCTTGATAGCAGCATTGGCGATTGCTGCAGCCTGTTCGCAACTGTTGCGACTAGGAGGATGGAAGCCGCATACTACTTTGCGTCATCCTTTGTTATGGATTCTGCATCTGTCTTATGCATGGATTCCATTCGGTTTCATTTTGATGGCATTGGCAGCCTTGCAAGTGGTTCCGGCCAGTTCGGCCTTTCATGTGCTGGTAATCGGCTCGATGGCAGGATTGATCATGGGGATGATGACCCGCACTACTCTTGGCCATACAGGAAGACCGCTTAAAGCGGGGGGCAAGGAAATAGGGATGTATGCATTGATACAAATTTCTCTCATCGCGCGGTTCTGTGCCTCCCTTAGCACTACCGGATTACGCGACGGCGCGCTGATTGTGGCCGCTGCAAGCTGGGCCACAGCATTTGTATTTTTCCTGGTTATTTACGGGCCTTATCTTTACCGGCCGCGCCTTGACGGCAAGGAAGGTTGATTCCGCGCTGCGGTGAGAGCGCGCTCTTATCGCAGCGAAGACAGGCCGGTTGCCATATATTGCAGCATCTTGTTGGCGCCAAAAGAGAGCTTGCGGCCGGCGCGGGTGATGAGATGCGCTTCTGCGTTTTCCAGAATCGGATGTCGTACCGGAATGGCGTATAACTCCCCGCTTTTCAGTTCGCTGGTGACAACGAAGGGCGGCAGAAAAGTCACGCCGAGTTGCAGTTTTACGAACTGCCGCAAGATGTAAAACGAATTTGTCGTCAGGTTCGGCGTCATCCGGATTTTTTCTGTCTGCTCCACCAGCTGAAGGATTTGCCGCATGCCGTATGTCGTATGGTTGAGCGCCAGCGGATAAGGCAGAAATTCAGTAATTTTGACGGGGCCCGTTTTCCCCAGCAAGGGAAAATCCGGCCCGACGATCGCATGCACCGGCTGTTTGCTGAACGTGCGCGATACCACCTTGGTGTCTGCCGGCGGATTGAATACCAGGCCGATATCGACTTCGTCCTCGCTTACCTTGCGCATAACTTCATTGGTTAGGGTTATCTCCATACTCGACGACTAGGCAGTCGCCATGTCCAGCCTGAAGCGTGTGGAGTCGTAGAAACCGGTGATCATTCACGGAGCGTTGCGACCGACATCAAATACGCAGAAAGGCTGATGCCGGTCGACCTGCACACTCAGGTTCCGAACGTAGTCCGCACCATACCACCGACTGAAAACAAAGAAGCCCGCAGACGGCGGGCTTGATTACAATGTGTTGTTCACATCTCAGCTAAGCGGACATCGAGCTTCTCCATTGTTATGTAGAAGATGTTGTTCCCTTCGCTCCGGTCGATACGACCGTAGTCCTTCGGATAGTCGTACAGCCATGCACCGAAGCGTCGCCGGAAGCTTTTTTCAGGCTTGGGCTGTTCGACCGTGCAGACCTGTCCATTAGAAACATGGGTAACCGTCAGCTCACCTTGGTTGTCTAAGGCGAGGAAAGCAACATCCAAACCCCCTTGATTCAGCTCCGCAGCATACTGAGTCGGCCAATCCAATGTCATCACTGGAGCATCGCCCGCCAGCGCAACTGTGTGGTCAGCGAGCAGTTCAACAGCGAACGCCTTCTCGTTTGGAGTGGGTCCGCCTTGGGGGCTAGAATCCAACATTCGCCTCACCGCCAGCCCCAGCACTGTGTAGTCGCGCGCGACGTCCGAGGCGTACGCTGTCTGCATCGAACCCGAGGTCAGACAGCAGCGTCTTCATCGTCGGAAGGAACGAGCGAGACAGTTCAAAAAGTCCCAAGTCTCGCAGGACGCGGTGGACCGCGTAAACTTCGTGCCAAAGGTCGGCCTTCTCAACTGCGACGTCGACAGCCATGGCGCAGGCCAAGCTGACGAGAGCAACGACGTGGTTGCGGCAGCGGTGATAAACATCACCGAACGCTTGCCAGGCCAAGCGACAGCGATACGCACTGGTCTGCCCCATCAGCAGAATTTGCTCGGCAAAGTCTCGCGCCTGCTGGAACTGTCCTTCCATAGCGAACTGGCTGGCTAGGTGCCTCAACAGTCGAATGTCTTCGTCGCGCTCTGTTGTGGCATGAGGGCAGATGGCGCATGCGAGAAGTACCAACTGCTTCATGAACGTAAGGTCGACGTCCTCGCCCTCCCGACCACTGGCGTGATGCACCATGCGTTCAATAGTGCGCACGACGTCGTCAGGGTTTCTGCTTTCAGAGATCGGATTCCAGTCTGGAGCCTTGCTCGCAGCCCGCAGTTCAAACATCACATTAACAAGCATAGAGGATCTGTCGCTCTCAACAAAAAAGTTTTCGATTGATGCTTTGATAGGCAAAAGGAACTGGGAGCTTCAGAAGGCCAGGGCCAGATTGTTAGAGCTCAAAAGAAAGTCAGAGGCCCACGAGTACAACGCGGAAAGGCTGATGCTTTCCGGAGAGCTGTCTGTGCTGGAGCTGCTGCTAGAGGATGCGCTCCAGGGCAGCTATCCGATCCTCTACCCAACGAAGGGACTTCGATTCTCTAGTCTGGAGCAGCTAACCACGTATGCAGACAGAATCATTGAACAGGCCAATACGTGGGAACTCCCGAATGGGAGCTAACAATTCGTTCGAGAGGGACGCTACGCCGGCAAGCCGGCTTCGCGCCCCTCAATTCAGACGTTGGGCATCATAGAGAGGGGACTATGTTCGTTAGCGCGTCTCGTGTCAATCAGCGTCCAATACTTTCCACTAGTCAGCGTCCAATAATTTCCACTTTTTCTGTTTGCTGAGGGCGGTTTTTGCGCTGTTTGAAGCGGTAGGAATCATTGCCAGTCTCCAGGATGTCGCAATGATGGGTAACCCGGTCCAGTAAAGCGGTCGTCATCTTTGCATCACCAAATACCTGCACCCACTCGCCGAACGATAGATTGGTTGTAATGATCAGAGAAGTCTTCTCATAAAGTTGGCTGATCAGATGAAACAGCAGCGCACCGCCCGATGCCGGAAACGGCAAATAACCCAGCTCATCTAAAATCACCGCATCCACAAGGCAAAGCTGCTTGGCCAGATTGCCGATTTTGCCCAGACTCTTCTCCCGCTCCAGCTGATTGACCAAATCGACCGCATTGAAGAAACGTACGCGTTTTCCTTGATGGATGGCCGCCACCCCGATAGCGGTGGCCAGATGAGATTTTCCCGTCCCAGTACCGCCGACCAGAATCAGGTTATGCGCTGTTTCCATAAAGGCAGCACTCGCCAATTGCTCAACCACCGCTTGCGACAGCGGTGTTTCAGTCCAGTCAATGCCAAGCAAATCACGGTGAATCGGAAAGCGAGCAGCCTTGAGCTGATAGCGCAGGCTCTTGAGTTGGCGATCCGTTTGTTCTGCCGCAATCAGACGTTCCATCCAGCTTTCCGGACGATGCGTCTGCTTTGGCTTTTCTGCTTGCAGTTCACTCCATGCCGTGGCCATACCATAGAGCTGCAGCGCCTTTAAACTCGTCGCGTGATCAATGGACATTGGCAGATCCCAGCAAATAGTCATAACGATGGCAATCGGCGATGGGCTCAATCGTCAAGGCAATCCCGTCCGGCACGTTAATCGCCGCAGCAGGCAAATGGGGGGCGATCAGCCTGCGTAATTCATTCATCACGACGGGGGCGCTGACAACGCCACATTCCAGTGTCAGCTCACAGGCCACCGTGAGCGCATCCAGGCCAGCTTCCCCCGCCAGCATCAGCAACTCGACAAAGGCGCGGTCCCCCTTGGGTTGTTTCAGAATGCGGTCACGCACGATCTGAATGGGCCTGGGCAAGTCCCATGCAACGAAGGGTGCACCGTTGCGTAGCGCACCTGGCTTCATCGTAAGCACCGGCAGGTAATGCCACGGATCGCAGATCAATTGGTCACGGCCAAACACTCTGGGATGCGCAGCAATGATTTCGCCATGGGCCACAATGCGCACCTGGTCGGCTGTGGTGCGAACAGAAACGGCCTGGCCGGCAACACTGGCTGGAACGCTGTAGCGATTACGATCCACTCTGACCAGGCAGGTGGACGACACCCGCATCATTTGCTCTACATAACCGTCAAAGCAGGCAGTGATGGGACGCAGGTGCGGCTGTTCGTCGGCAAAGCAGGCTGCGATGGTGCGCTGGCTCTGCGTCGGATGGCTGCGCTGTGCCAGTTCTTTGCAGCGGGTGGCCAGCCAGTCATTGAGATCGGTAAATGATGCAAAGCGTGCCAGTGGCGTAAACAGCCATTCCCGCACATTGCCCACCTGATTCTCCACTTGCCCCTTCTCCCAGCCGGAGGCTGGCGTGCAGGCGACCGGCTCGAACAGGTAATGATTGGCAAGCGTCAAGAAGCGTCGGTTGAATTGACGTTCCTTGCCGGTGTAGACGGCATCGACTACGGCCTTGAGATTATCGTAGATCAGGCGGGCGGGCACGCCGCCAAAGAAAGCAAAGGCGCGGTTATGGGCGTCGAGCACCATTTCCTGCATTTCTCTCGGATAGGCCACCACAAACATCTGACGGCTATAGGCCAGGCGGAAATGCGCCACCTTGATATGCTGCAATACGCCGCCCAGCTCGACCTGTTCGTGGCTCCAGTCAAACTGGCAGGCGTCACCGGGCTGAAAGTGAAGCGGCACGAAGGCGTCTGTCAGCTTCGGGCCATGTTTGGCGGATTTCCAGCGTTTAACGAAACGCTGCACGCTGTCATAGGCGCCGCTGTAGCCGATTTCCTGCAAGCCCTCAAATAGCCGATGGGCGGTGCGGCGGCGGGGCCGTGACAGTTTGGCTTCTTCTTCCAGCCACTTCGTCAGATGCTCTTCGAATTGGCCCAGCTTCGGAGCAGCTGGTTGCACCCGCTCATACTTCGGTTCTTCCACTGTATTGAGATACTTGCGTACTGTCGGCCGGGAGATGCCCATGTCGCGGGCGATTGCCGTGACCGTTTGTTTTTGTACCGAATGGCGCCTGCGAATTTCGTAAATGATGTCCATATAAAACACTCCAGATACCTCCGGCTCAAACGCCGGATGGTTACATACTGGGGTGGAAACTATTGGACGCTGTTTCCACCCCTAATCTGGAAAGTTTTGCACGCTGTTTGACACTGGAAGCTGCGGTTACGGCTCCAGAGGAAAAAGAGCTGTTTCAGAAACTTTCGAATAGCAGAATGAAATATGTTGCAGGCCAAGAAAAATTAATGGAATTGATCGCCGCAGATCAATCTGTCGAATCAAGTATTTACCTGAGCAAGGAGTTGCGTCCGGTTCTTGCCTCCTACCAGGAGGCCTTGAACAACATGATTCGTTACCAGGTCGAGCAAATTGAAGCTGCCGGCAAGGCCGCGGGCGAGACTTACGCCAGCGCGCGCAACTTGTTGCTTGCTTTAGGCGCGGTAGCACTGCTGCTGGCTGCAGTTATCGGGTTCTTGATTGTTCGTGGGTTACTGAAGCAATTAGGCGGTGAGCCTGATGAAGCAGTTCAAATTGCAACAAAAATTGCCTCAGGCGATCTGGCTGTGGCAATCGAAACCAAGACAGGCGACCAGACGAGCCTCCTGTTTGCGATGAAATCGATGCGCGATAGCCTGGTCCATATTGTTGGCCAAGTGCGCAGCGGCACCGACACCATCGCCACCGCGTCGGGCCAGATCGCCGCCGGCAACATGGACCTGTCGTCGCGCACCGAGCAACAAGCCAGCTCGCTGGAAGAAACCGCCGCTTCGATGGAAGAACTGACATCGACTGTCAAACAGAATGCCGATAATGCCCGGCAAGCCAATCAACTGGCCGCATCCGCATCCGAAGTTGCAGTCAAGGGCGGCGCCGTGGTGTCGCAAGTGGTCGATACCATGGGCTTGATCGACGATTCGTCGAAAAAGATCGCCGACATCATCAGCGTCATCGACGGCATCGCATTTCAGACCAATATTCTTGCGTTGAATGCGGCAGTCGAAGCGGCGCGCGCCGGCGAACAAGGTCGCGGTTTTGCGGTGGTCGCCACCGAGGTGCGCAATTTGGCGCAGCGCTCGGCTGCTGCCGCGAAAGAAATCAAGACCCTGATCGACGATTCGGTTGTCAAGGTAGGCCTCGGCGCCAGGCAGGCTGATCAGGCCGGCGCTGCCATGCACGAGATCGTCAACAGCGTCAAACGCGTGACCGATGGGCTTGGCGGCTGCGTGCGTGGTGTTGTTGTACACCGCAGTGCTATGGCGGGTAATGCGGTATCGGGAGAATTTCGAACTCGAACTGAAGGGTGCGAAAGAGGCGGCAGAACAGGCAAATTTTGCTCGCGGTGCATTCTTATCAACAATGAGTCATGAAATTCGCACTCCAATGAATGCAGTGATCGGCATGGCCGGATTGCTGCGCGATACGCCGCTCGATGCCGAACAGGAAGAGTTCACCAAAGCCATTGAAGAATCTGCCAGCGCGCTCATGGCGATCATCAACGATATTCTGGACTTCTCCAAGATTGACGCAGGCAAGTTGATGATTGAGTCCATTGATTGTCATTTGCTCTCGATTGTCGAGAGCAGTCTTGAGGTCTTTGCCAACAAGGCGCGAAAAAAAGAATTGAGCATAATGAGCTACGTCGATCCGGAGTTGCCCATGGTGGTATCCGGCGACCCTGGGCGGCTGCGCCAGATTCTGCTGAATCTGATCGGCAATGCGGTAAAGTTTACCGCGTCAGGCGAGATTGTTGTCAATGTCCGCTCAGCAGGCAGGCAGGGCGCCCACTGTCTAATCCGTTTTGAAATTTCCGATAGCGGAATCGGAATTGACACCGAAGCAATCACCAGGCTTTTTATGCCGTTCATCCAAGCCGATGGTTCGGTGACCCGTAAATATGGCGGTACCGGCTTGGGGCTGTCGATCTGCAAGCGACTGGTCGAGCTGATGGGCGGGACGATAGGCGTCAATAGCGCGCCGGGTACTGGTTCTGTATTCTGGTTTGAGCTGGCGATGCCGGTGGTTACCGACGCGATGCCCTCAAACAAGGGGGAGCAACACAAGACCACGCGGGTCATGCTGGTCGCGCCGCATCCGATACAAGCAAAAATCTTACGCGACTACATCACTTCGTGGGGGATGCAGGTGACCGTAGCCGACTCTGCAGCGCAAGCACTCAGGCGGCATCAGTCGGGTGACGGCAAACAGGTCGTCATTATCGATTCACGTCTGTCGGACATGGCGCCCGGAGAGTTGATTGGTGCGATATCGGCGCGCGAGGCAGGGGTACGGTTCGTATTGTTGGCAGCTTGTGAGAATGCGCGTGAAGATGCGCGGTCGGATGGCTTTCATGCTGCGCTCGTGCAACCGGTCAGACAGTCCGCATTGTTCGATGCGCTGGCTGTGGCGCTGGAACGTCGGCAGATTAATCAGCCAGTTGTGGTCGAGCATCGCGTTGCTGCACCGGTAGTCGATGCCGAGCAGGCGCTCAAGGATCGCAGGCTGATTCTGCTGGTGGAGGACAACATCATGAATCAAAAGGTCGCGATCCGTCAGCTCAACTTGTTAGGGTACGCGGCTGATATCGCCAGCAATGGACAAGAAGCGTTGGACGCGATGGCGACTGTTCCTTACGGGATGATTTTGATGGATTGCCAAATGCCCGTGATCGATGGTTTCGAGACTACGCGCCAGATACGCAAAATTGAACAGTCGACTGGCGGTCATGTTCAAATCGTTGCGATGACGGCCAATGCAATGCAGGGCGACCGCGAACGCTGTCTTGAATCCGGCATGGATGACTATCTTGCCAAGCCGATCCAGCGTGAACAACTAGTCGAGCTTCTTGCACGGCGCCTGCCGCTGAATGATGAAAAGGCTGCTACGGCAACGGCTGCGCCGTTGATGCTCAACATATACCGTTTGCACGATATTTTTGGCAATGACGCTGAAATCCAACGGGAAATGCTGGATTTGTTCGTATCGACGACGCGGCCGTTGTTTTGCCAATTAGGAGATGCGATCGACAGCCAGAACGTCACGCAAATCCATGCGTTGTGCCACCGCTTGATCGGCTCGTGCGCCAATCTGGGTATGGAAGAACTCGCCGAACTTGGCGGCGCCGCCGAGCGCGCATGCCGTGGCGGCGACTTGCTGCGATTGAAGCAACTGCACGATGCCATGCTGTCGGCATTTGTGCGGCTAAGCGATTTTGTCAACAGAATGAAAAAATAATATGAATGTATTAATCGTTGATGATGACCAAACCAACTTGACATTATTTTCTTATATGCTCAAGTCAATCCCGGATGTAACGCCGATTGAAGCATCGGATCCGATTCAGGCCCTCGAGTGGTGCAGGACCAATGAACCGGATCTTGTGTTGATCGATTACATGATGCCCGAGATGGATGGATTGCAGTTCCTGCAGCGCTTTCGTGCGTTGCCGGGCAAGACATTGATCCCGGTGATCATGGCAACAGCCGATATCGACACCGATGTGCGATACAAGGCGCTGCAGTTAAGCGCAAATGATTTTCTTACCAAGCCTGTCGATAAAACTGAACTGCGTGCCAGGGTAAGCAACCTGCTGGTGCTCCGCAAAGCACAGTTGCAGCTTGCCGATCGTGCGAGCTGGCTGGCCGAGGAGATCAGGAAAGCCTCCAAGGAAATCGTCGCGCGCGAGCGGGAGGCGATTCACCGCTTGTCGCGCGCGGCAGAATATCGCGATCCGGAAACCGGCGCGCATCTTTTGCGCATGGCCGATTACTCCCGACTTCTCGCGAGCAATTTTGGCCTCGATGCAGCAGAGCAGATGCTGATTCAGGATGCTGCGCCAATGCATGACATTGGCAAGGTTGGCATTCCCGACAGCATCTTGCTCAAGCCGGGCCGGCTCGATGACTATGAAATGACGATTATGCGCACCCATTCGCAGATTGGCGCGGACATTCTCAAGGGAAGTACATCGCCGCTGCTGCAGGCAGCAGCAGCAATCGCGTTGACGCATCACGAAAAATATGACGGCAGCGGTTATCCGTGCCGCTTGCAAGGGGAACAGATTCCGCTGCATGGCCGCATTATCGCGGTAGCCGACGTATTTGATGCGCTGACGTCGGCCAGGCCATACAAGCAGGCGTGGGAACTGGACCGTGCAGCGGCACTGATCCATGATAGTGCTGGCAGTCATTTCGATCCCGCTTGCGTTGACGCTTTTTTCAAGGATTGGGACGCCGTGTTGCATATTCATAGCCAACATTTGGATAGAGAACAACCATGAGCGAAGTTATCGATTTCAACGAACTGAAAGCTTCCAACGTATTGCCTTCACCCAATGGCGTGCGGCTCAAAGTCATGCGTCTGTGCCAGAATGAACAGGTATCGCTGCTAGAACTAGCCAAGCAGATCCAAACCGATCCGGTGATGGCCGGACGCATGATCAAGATCGCTAATGTCGCGAACGCAAACAGGCGGCGCCCGGTTGCCTCGGTGACTACGGATGTCCTGATTCTGGTTGGTCTGCAAGCAGTCCGGCAAATTGTACTGGGCATCTCATTGGTCACGTCTTATCAGGATGGCGGCTGCAAAGGTTTCAACTATGCACAATTTTGGTCGCGTTCTGTCGCGATGGCTTGCGCCGCGCAAGCGCTCACCGGATACATACGCATTGCGCCGACTGCGGAAATGTTTACTTGCGGTCTGCTGGCAGGCATAGGGCGCCTTGGCCTTGCATCGGCGCGACCTACTGCATATTCCCGGTTGCTGCAGGAGTACCAGGATAAGCCGCTTGCCGACATGACTGTCGCTGAAACGCAATTATTCGGATTCAATCATCTCAGCCTGGCCGCGGCAATGATGAGCGACTGGAGTATTCCGCGCTTGTTCAGCGATTCGGTATTGTTTCATGAAGCACCGCAGGCTTCCGGTTTTGCGGAAGACGCGCGTCAGCAACGGCTTGTACGGATACTGCAAATGGCTGCGTACATCGCTGACATCTGCATTGCAGCAGATGACGAACGGGAAAGCATGATCCCTGCGCTCCTGGAGTTTGGCAGGGCGGTCGGGATCGAGCAGGAGCAGGTCGCTACCGTAGTCAGCCAGACATCGATTGAGTGGGCGGAATGGGGTGAAGTGCTGCAGGTTCAAACTCGTCCGCTGCCGCCATTGCCCTTGCTGGATGAAAACGCCGCGCAGTGATGCCTTCATCAATCGCGGGCGTAAATGTCCTTGCCACTGGTTTCCTTGATGTACAGCATGCCGATGACGAACGTCATCAGAGCGATGATTACCGGATACCACAAGCCGTAGTAAATGTCGCCCTTGAAGGCTACCAGCGCGAAAGTAGTGGTAGGCAGGAAGCCGCCGAACCAGCCATTGCCGATATGGTACGGCAGCGACATCGACGTATAGCGGATGCGGGTTGGAAACATCTCGACCAATAATGCAGCGAGCGGCCCGTATACCATGGTCACCCACAACACCAGAATAAACAGCAAGAACAGCAGCATGCCGCGATTGACTTGTTCCGGGTCGGCCTTGCCAGGATAGCCGGCGGCTTTCAGGGCGGTTGTCATCCGTTTGGTGAAGGCTGCAGTTTGCTCGGCTGTATCGGCCGCACTCAGGCCGGTCGTGTCGAATCCTTTCAATATCTGCGTGCCGATATGGATTGCTGCAACGGAACCGGCAGCGCTGTCGATCATTACATAATTGACTGACGCCTTGGTCAGCGCGGTGCGGGCGATGTCGCAGGAAGAGCTGAATTTTTTGACATCGGCCGGATTGAACAGGAAATGGCACTCGTCAGAATCAGCCCTGACAGTAACCGGAGCGGTGATCTGCGCCGCTTCCAAAGCCGGGTTGGCGTAATGCGTAATCGCCTTGAAAATCGGAAAGTACGTCAATGCAGCCAGCAGGCAGCCGGTCATGATGATAGGTTTACGGCCGATCCTGTCGGAGAGCGCGCCAAAAATGATGAAAAACGGCGTTCCCAGCAGCAGTGACGCTGCAATCAGCAAGTTTGCGGTCTGGCCATCGACCTTTAAGGTCTGAATCAGAAAAAATAATGCGTAAAGTTGCCCTGTGTACCAGATCACCGCTTGCCCGGCAGTCAGTCCGAACAATGCCACGATGACGAGCTTCATGTTCTTCCAGTGGCCGAAAGATTCGATCAGCGGCGCCCGGGAAGTCCTGCCTTGCGCTTTCATGCGTGCGAAAGCAGGCGATTCGTTCAAGGACATGCGAATCCATACCGACACCGCCAGGAGAAAAATAGATACCAGAAACGGAATGCGCCAACCCCATTCCTGGAACGCTTCTTCACCGACAGCGCTGCGCATGCCCAGAATTATCAGCAATGACATCAGCAAGCCCATCGTTGCCGTAGTCTGAATCCATGAGGTGAACAGGCCACGCTTGTGATTCGGTGCATGTTCGGCCACATAAGTTGCGGCACCGCCGTATTCGCCACCCATCGCCAAGCCTTGCAGAATGCGCATTGTGATCAGCGCAATCGGCGCGATAATTCCGATCGACGCATAACTGGGCAGCAATCCGACGATGAAGGTCGAGCTGCCCATGATCAGGATCGTCAGTAGAAAGACGTATTTGCGCCCGATCATGTCGCCCAGGTGGCCGAAAATCAATGCGCCGAAAGGGCGCACGATGAAGCCGGCGGCAAAAGCCAGTAGCGCAAAAATGAAACCGGTGTTTTCATCCACGCCCGAGAAAAACTGCTGCGCAAGGATGGTGGCGAGCGAGCCGTATAGGTAAAAGTCGTACCATTCGAATATGGTGCCCAGCGAGGAGGCAAAAATTACTTTTTGCTCTTCTGCAGTGATGACGTGCGCAGGGGGTGGTGCGGGCGCCATTGTGTCTCCTCAAACTGTTTTTATCAGGGCTATTGCCTTTTCGTGGCAGTTTTTGAGTGTCGGCTTTGAAGCTTACGTGACGCTTGCGAGGATAATCGCGATTGCAGCTGCCCACTCCGTGCTGCATGGCCGGAGCGCTCCTGTTGATTGAAGGCAAGTTACGTGGTGTCAAAATTAGTGTGGCAACCGTACATCAGTGGCCGGACTTGCCGGATGTGGTGTAGAAGCGTCTGATGGATCGCGTTAAGATGCGCCATTTCGTTTCCGAAATATTCTATATACATGACGCTGTATTTTTTAATCCTCTTAATTAGTATGCGGCTATGGTATTGTTTTTATGCATACCCCTTATAATATGATCATTGGCGAAAGGGGATTCCAGTGTCTTCGCACATTTCAGCCTATACCAAAGAAAGAACAAGGAAATTTGATGCATACAGTATTGCAACGCTTGGAGGTGCAAGCGAAAACCGCACCGGTGGCAGGGGGTGTCTGATGAGCGAACCGGTATCCGCAACTATCCCGTTCCCGGTCGATATTCCGTTTCTCAATGAAATTGGCGTGCAGCTCATCAGCGTCGGCGACGGGCAGGCGCAAGTCGCGGTCGATCTGCAAGGACGACACATGAACAGTTGGGCGGTCGCGCACGGCGGCCTGACAATGACGCTGCTCGACGTGGCGATGTCGCTGGCTGGGCGTTCGGTTTTTCCGCAAGCCCAAGGCGCAGTCACCGTGGAAATGAGTACCAGTTTCGTGCAGCCCGGTGGCAAGCCCGGTAGCCGGCTGATCGCTACCGGCAAGGCATTTCATCGCTCCATTTCCCTGTGTTTTTGCGAAGGGGAAGTGCGCAACGGCGACAAACTGGTGGCCAAGGCAATGGGTACCTTCAAATATCTGAGCCGGCTTCCTGCGGATAAAACGGCATTGCGCGGTCAGGTCGGCGATTAAATACCGCGCAAAACGCGGTATTTTCCCCGCATTGACGCGCTCTCAAATTTTGAATTGCTTGAGCTGGATCACGCACAGTTTGCTTGTTTTATTTGGGTATCCGTAATACGCGGTTGAAATGAATTCAAAGTTCACCCTCTTCGATCATGCGGATCAGTGTTGATATGTCCGCGCCATAATTTTTCGGCGCATCTGGGAGTTGTGTTGATTTGACCTTAGGCAGCTTGAGCGGCATTTCATCCATCGCGAACCCAACCATATGAGGAATGCGATCGAGCTTAATCTCATCAAGCTGCTCTTTCCGCTCAACCCCGCTCCGGCGCTCGAACCGTGGCCGCTTCTGCTTATGGGCATGTGCGCCTTCGGTGAACAATATCTTGGCGCGCAACGCTTCAAAGCTGTAGCCCCTCCCAATCCGGTCCATGACACGTATTAGGCTATTCAAGCTCTCGGTATAGGCATTGGTAATCGGATGGTCGAAATAGGAAACGATATACGGTTGCCAGTTGCGCCACGCACGGATCAGATCTGAGAACGCATCGCGCACTTCGTGGGTAACGGCGATGTCCCAGGCCGCAAACTTATCTAGCGCTTCTTCTGCTGACTTGGCATCATAAATCTTAAAAAAATCTTCCTTCAGCCTATGCGCAAGTCCAAGCTCCGGGTAATTCCTGACCCATCCGGACAAAAGCAACACTTCCTTGTCATTCAGGTCATGCTCCCGCTTCAGCAGCACGAAACGATCGTGCATTAATCCACGCCGTTGTTTCGGTGTCAGGGATTCACGAAAGCTCTTGCGCACTTTCTCCATCGCTTCGTTTGCCATTTTGACGACATGGAACTTATCAATAACGATAGTCGCTTGAGGAAGCATCAGTGCAACCGCATCACGATAAGGTGCCCACATATCCATTGCCACGTACTGGATGCGCTCACGGCCTTCCAGCCCGGCAAAGTAGTTGATAATCGTTTCTTTATTCCGGTTCGGCAGCAATTCGACGACCGTATTGTTCTGGATGTTGGTGATGACGCCACGGTACTTGATCAGATGAATTTCATCCATCCCCATCCATGTAGGCGTTTCAAAGCGAACATCTTTCTCCAGTTCAGAGATGTGATCCTTGAATATCATCCGGACCGTACCCTCGACCACTCCGACCTCCTCAGCGATGCTGGCGAAGGTCCGCTTAATGGATTGCCTCCCTATCCAAGCGAGTAGTCTTGATGTCATGGATCGGCGCTCATCAACTTCCGGCAGAACTTCGGAGAATGTCTTGCTACAGCCACGGCACTGCATGCGCCTGGTGCTGACATAGATACCGACTCGCTTACCGTGCATAGGCAGGTCCCTGACCATCTGCTCGCGCCGACCGAAGCCGACCAGCTCGGTAGATTCGCAGTGCGGGCACTTTGCAGGCGCCTGCTTTGTTTCCGCGTAGATGTGGTAATCGTGATCGGTATTTTCCACTGAGATTACAAGAAATTTCGGCAGATTCAGAATGTTTGCTGGCATCGCGTGAGTAGTATTGTTGAGCGGAAACTGAATGATCTGACAAGTACTCAAAAAGCGCAATGATCGGTTGATCGTAATTTTCACTAACGAGGTATACGAAGCTTCGGTCTGGGTGGCATTCTTGCTTTAGAAAGTTCCACCAGAACACGGTCAGAAACAGCCTCTCCAAAGTTTATTAATGCTGCAAGAACTGCCGATTTGGCGGTGTTCTGCTCACTTGGAATTTCCTCTAAACCTAAAGCATCCAATGCATTGGAAACTCGCTCCACCCTCGAAATATGAGTCAGCGCTGCCAAAGTATCTTCTCTAGCCATGATCGCCGCCTCTTCGTTTATCAACCGTCTTCATGGTCGTGGTTTCATTGCGCCCCGAAGGGCGCTGGTGATTAATTGAGTTCTGCACAAGCGCGTGCATTGCTGCGCTCTGCACTGTCATAACCAGACTTCCATTCGGTTGCCAGCTCGCTTCCTGCGAAGTATGGTTGGTTGATTGTTTTGCTAAAGAAATCAGCGGTACCGCGTTCGTAGGCTTCTTGTTGAACACTCGTAAAAAGTTGCTTTGCCATGATTATCGCTCCTCTTCCGTCAACCGCACAATACGGTTTGTCTATGCATTGATTATAGGCGCATGAATGCCATTGTCAACCATATATTACGGATTTAAACAAATATACAAAAAGATGAAAAAGCAGAGAATCAACCGTGCATTACGGATACCCAAGTATTCAAGCCGACTTCAATGAGGATGGACTAGGTAACAGCGGCGTAATTGACG